>Ga0207639_10000041_pt1 | contig 142289 bp, 99 predicted proteins | sample KBSCornC32_FD_184299 | JGI IMG/M metagenome (GOLD analysis project Ga0207639, IMG submission 184299) | Corn rhizosphere microbial communities from Kellogg Biological Station, Michigan, USA - KBS Corn C3-2 (SPAdes) (version 2) | ecosystem: Host-associated > Plants > Roots > Rhizosphere > Soil ... | reverse complement strand
GGATGCCCTTTCGGAATCCGTTTCTCCACATTCAAGGTGCACAGGAAGTTCGTTTGTTGCGTTTTTCGTCCCCGCATTCCCCTTTGATCTCCGACTCCTCTCCTCCTTGGCGTTTTTCAGCAGCCTGCTAATCCGGCTCGAAGGGCGGACGACCTCTCCGAAAGGTGACCGACTTCTCCGGCCCGAAGGGCCGACGGACACTAGCCGGGGGCTTTAGCCCCCGGATCGAGAGAGCGTGGAATGCGCCGCGAAGTCGGCGCCGGGAACTGAGAAATCTCTCCGGGCGCTCGAGACCTTCCTCCCAGTTCCAGACCATCACGAAAGCGATCTCCGCAGACCATTTTCAGCACCACCCGCACCACCCGCATCGCCCGCATCACCCTGCGAAACGTTTCCGGCGCCGACTTCGCGGCGCGTTCCCCGTGCTCCTTATTCCGGGGGCTAAAGCCCCCGGCTAGTGTCCATCGGCCCTTCGGGCCGGAAATTACTTTTGGCATTCGCTCTATACCGCCCCGTTGGGGCTCGGCCGTTGTGGGGGTCGCTGACCCAGGGCGTTGCCCCCAATGGTAACTTTTGGCGAACGCGCTTCGCGCTGGGGGCTGGCTTATCCTGGGCCGTTGGCCCAAAAAACACACGCGCTCGCGCCATGCTTAAGAGCGGTTTAAAGCGATTGCCGAAAGTAATTTCCGGATCGAGGGGCTGACCACTAATCCGGCTCGAAGGGCGGACGACCTCTCCGAAAGTGACCGACTTCTCCGGCCCGAAGGGCCGACGGACACTAGCCGGGGGCTTCAGCCCCCGGATCAGGGACGAACGGGAATGCGCCGCGAAGTCGGCGCCGGGAACCGAGAAATCTCTCCGGGCGCTTGAGACCTTCCACCAAGTTCCAGACCATCACGAAAGCGATTCCCCGCAGACCATTTTCAGCACCACCCGCACCACCCGCACCACCCGCATCGCCCGCATCGCCCGCATCACCCGGCGAAACGTTTCCGGCGCCGACTTCGCGGCGCGTTCCCCGTGCTCCTTATTCCGGGGGCTGAAGCCCCCGGCTAGTGTCCATCGGCCCTTCGGGCCGGAAATGACTTTTGGCATTCGCTCTATACCGCCCCGTTGGGGCTCGGCCGTTGTGGGGGTCGCTGACCCAGGGCGTTGCCCCCAATGGTAACTTCTGGCGAACGCGCTTCGCGGTGGGGGCTGGCTTATCCTGGGCCGTTGGCCCAAAAAACACGCGCGCTCGCGCCATGCTTAAGAGCGGTTTAAAGCGATTGCCGAAAGTAATTTCCGGATTCGAGGGGCTGACCACTAATCCGGCTCGAAGGGCGGACGACCTCTCCGAAAGGTGACCGACTTCTCCGGCCCGAAGGGCCGACGGACACTAGCCGGGGGCTTCAGCCCCCGGATCAGGGACGAACGGGAATGCGCCGCGAAGTCGGCGCCGGGAACCGAGAAATCTCTCCGGGCGCTTGAGACCTTCCACCAAGTTCCAGACCATCACGAAAGCGATTCCCCGCAGACCATTTTCAGCACCACCCGCACCACCCGCACCACCCGCATCGCCCGCATCGCCCGCATCACCCGGCGAAACGTTTCCGGCGCCGACTTCGCGGCGCGTTCCCCGTGCTCCTTATTCCGGGGGCTGAAGCCCCCGGCTAGTGTCCATCGGCCCTTCGGGCCGGAAATGACTTTTGGCATTCGCTCTATACCGCCCCGTTGGGGCTCGGCCGTTGTGGGGGTCGCTGACCCAGGGCGTTGCCCCCAATGGTAACTTCTGGCGAACGCGCTTCGCGCTGGGGGCTGGCTTATCCCGGGCCGTTGGCCCAAAAAACACGCGCGCTCGCGCCATCCTTAAGAGCGGTATAAGTTAAATTGTGGCCGCTCGAATCTGGCGAAGCGCGATGTCGCTGCGACCGGATTCGAGCGGAGCGAGAAAGACTGCCGCAGGCAGCCCGTACGGGGCGAGCGGGAGCGAGCATCAACGTCGCAGAGAGCGGCTACGACTTTGCGCCGATCGCCCTAACCCTCCGCCGTCCCCACCCACTCCATCAACAAATAAACTCCCTTATCCTCCTTCACCCCGAAACCTAACCGCTCGTACAGCCCCTTGGCCGGATTAAACCTCTCCACATGGATCGACAGCGTCTTGCCCACCCGCCGGGCCTCTTCCTGCAACGCCCGCAACAGCTCCGTTCCGATCCCCGCCCCGCGAAACTCCGGCAGCAGCGTGATATCCATGATCCGGATCTCCTTCGTCCAGCGGTCCACGTATAAGCGCCCCACCGCGGCCCCATCGCGCTCCCGCTCGATCACCGAGTACTGCGCCTTCGGATAATGCGTCCGGTAATGCGCCGCCTGCGCGGTAAACTGATGCCGGCAAAACGCCGCCTTTTGCGCCTCGTCCCAATCCGTCGTCGCCAGTTCCTCGATGCGAGTGCTGGCGTAGACGCGCTCCAAAAATTCCGCGTCCTCCTCGCGGGCCAAGCGTAGCCGAACGGAGTTCATTGATTAGAAATGACGAATGACGAATGACGAATGACGACCGGCTGAAGGCTGCCCCGAAGGGGGAGCGAAGTGACTCAAACGAAGAATGACGAATGTTACGAGCGTCTACCGACACTCCACATTCGTCATTCGACATTCGGAATTCGTCATTCCGCCCTTACGTGCGCGGCGGATAGACCCCCTGCAACGCGATGCAGAAATTCAGCGTGAGGTACGGCATCAGGTTGTTGTGCGGCTGGTCGCCGCCGGCGGGCGCAATGGCGTTGGGGTTCAGCTGGACCACATTCTGGTTGGTCACCGACTGATAGGCATTCAACCCGCGCGAACGGCCGATCGCGACCGTCGGGCCGGGAATGCCGACCAGCGAGGCGATGGGCGAGGCGAGCAGGCCGTGCGAATGGGAGGGAATCTCCGATTCCAGCAGGCTCACCGTATCGCTGCCGCCGGTCTCACCGAGGTCGTGCAGCGAGAGGCCCGGGCCCTGGCCGGGATGCATGGGCGCGTTGCCCTGCATGTTCGGGAGGGCGAAGTTCGACTTGCCGTCGCCACCATAGGTGGTGCCGAGCAGCGAGAAGAGCGCCGTGTTCTGCGACAGCGGCAGGATCTGCCCATCGCAAAAGGCCCAGCCTTTGGGGGCGAAGTTGAACGGAAAAATGCGGATTTCTGCGACGAAGGGGTCCATGCAATTAGGTTTGTGAAGGGAAGATGCCGAAGAGCGAAATGATAAAATCCACGCACAGGTAAGGCTGGAAGTTGTCGTGCGGCTGGCTGCCGCCCGTGCTGGTCACGGAATTGGGCGCCAGCGGCAGGCTGGGCGAGCCCGCAATGTAAATGAAGCTGCCCGCCGTGGAGAGCTGCGCCAGCACATTGCCCGAGGGGCTGGATTGCCCGGCGAGGTCGGTGCTGGCCAGAAAGGGATGGCTGTGCGCCGGGATTTGGCTGACCGTCAGGGTGACGGTCTCGACGCCGCCGGTCTCGGCGAGCGTGAAGCCGTTGCCTTGATGGATCGGAACGCGCCCGCGCATGTCCGGCAGGGCGAAGGTGGATTGGCCGTCGCCGCCATAGGTCGTGCCAATGAGGTTGAACAGGGTTTCGTATTCCGAGATGGGCAGGAGCTGCCCCTCGCAAAACATCCAGCCAGCGGGAGCAAAATTTCCGGCGAAAATCCGAACTTCACCAACGTAAGGTTGAGCCATGGTGTCTAGAGGTTAGGGATGGTTAGGTTTGGGACGGGAAGATGCCCTGCAGCGCAATGCAAAAGCTCAGGACCAGGAACGGCTGCATATTCAGGTGCGCCTGGCTGCCGCCGACATTCGCGATGGTGCCGGGAACGAGGCTGGTGAGATTGGTCGCCGGGTTCCAGAACTTGGTGGGCGAGGCCCCCAGGAGGACCGTGGCGCCCGCGGCCGGCCCATCGCCATCCGTGCTGGAGGCTTGCGCGCTGTGCGTGTGCGTCGGGATTTCCGAGATGGAAAGCGTATGCCCCTGTTCGCCGCCGCGTTCGCCGAGGGTATGGGCGCTGCCCATGTGGATCGGCACGCGGCCCTGGAGATTCGGGAGCCCGAAGTTGACCCGTCCGTCGCCGCCATAGGTAGTGCCGAGGAGCGAAAAGAGGGCCTGGTTTTGATTGATGGGGAGCAATTGTCCATCGGCCAGAGCCCATCCTTTCGGGGGGAAGCCAAAGGACATCATGCGTATCTCGGAAAGGAACGGTTCAGCCATAGCGAAGACAAGTGACGGGGCCGTAATAGGAATGTAAGCCCCTTATTGGAAGCAAAATCTCAAACTAAATTTACAACTTGCGCCAACGCCTTCCGCGTGCGGAGGACTTGGAAGCGCGTGCCGTCCTGCAGCCAGGCCGCCGCGGCGTCCGCGCCGCCATTCGCGACCTCGGCCCCGAGCAGGATGGAGAGCCAGAGCGCGGCGTCGGACACGTCGGCGCCCGCGGTGGGGCGCTGCTCCTGAAACGCGGCGATGGCCGCCGCGGCATCGATGCCGAACACCTGCTGGAGCGCCGTGGCAATCAGGCGGGAGCGCAGCAGCGCCGCCAGCGCGGGGAAGGGGAGTTTTTCCGCCAGCGCGGCCACGGCGGAAAGAAAGGTTTCCGCAAACTGCGGGGCGTCCGCCGCCTTGGCAATCTGGCGCAGGATGCGCGTGCGGTAGGGGCCGAAGCTTTCGCCCAGGGGCAGCCCGAGCTGGCTGGCCTCGAAGGTGCCGCGCAGCGACACATCGAGCGCGTTGTTGCCGCCAAAGGTGCGGTTGATCACCCGCACTCCGCCGCTGCGTCCGCCAAACGGATCGGTGAGCAAATTGGTCGCCGGATCATAGCTCAGCGCATCGTGCGCAAACGCGTTGCCGCCGCGCTTGGCCATGCTGGCGAGCCGCGCCGCGAACTCGGCGGGCAGCAGGTTCTCGACCGTCACGTCGGAGTCCCCGCAGGTGAAAGAGATGGTGTTGCTCACCGAGTAAATCTCGCCGACGGTGCCCGAGGGCAGGGCGTTTTGCAGGACGTCGAGGTCCGGCACCTCCGCCAGGATGTGGAGCGCGCGCAAGCCGGTCGCGCGAATGCGCCCCAGCACGGAGGCGCCGACAATGCGCACCTGCGAGCTGTAGCTGCGCACGAAGTCCAGCGCCTGGTGGTCGCCGTCGCGCAGGGGCAGACCGCCCCGCAGCGGGCGACCAGCTGGGGCCGCGGATAGAAACGCCGGGGGGATGAGCGCCGTACCGCAGGCCATTATGGAACCAAGACCGATAAAGGACCGACGATTTAGAGGCATACTTGAGTGGGTGAGGATGGAGAGTGAGCGAGATTTATACTTGAGACAAGGAGATTACCATCGCCTTCTAGGTGACGGCTGGATGTCTGGAAGGAATACAGCAAGATCTGTTCTTACCGCTGGGGGTATTGCCCTGGTTCCTCTGGAAGATGAGCCCACCCGCGCGCCCAGAGCGAGCGCCCCGCCTGAAAAAAGCGAATCCAGGCGCTGGGCGCCATCCCTACCTTTGGTGCTCGCTCGGGCTCGCTTTCCAGGATGGGCGCACGCCCCGCGGTTCAAAGGCCGGGCGCCTTGATCCGCCCCATCCGCCCCATCCCCTCTTTTCAGCCGTGGAAATGTGACAACAAACCCCTTGTTCCCTCTGTATGTCCCCCTAGATTCTGGAGTTGCGTATGCCTTATCGCCTCCGCAAGCGAGAACCCGTCAGTGACGGCACCAAACGAATCCTGCTCGAGCAAACAGGAGCCATCGTCACAGCTTTGTCCGACCGCGCCGGGGAGGTGGATGAACGGATTCATGACGTCCGCAAACGCATTAAACGCGTCCGCGCCGTCCTCCGCCTCGTCACGCTGAAGCTCGACCGCGACGCCCTGGAGGTCCGCGAATCCGTCCTCCGCGCCGTCGCCCGCAAGCTGGCCGCCGCTCGCGACGCCACCGTGGCGCTCGAATGCTTCGAGGAAATCTCCGTCCATTTCACCGGCGGCGCCGTCGAGCGCATCCGCCAGCTGCTCGCCGATGCCGTCCGCGTCGCCAAACGCAAGAGCCTCAGCCCCGATAAACTCCTCGCCCTCGCCGGGGAGATCCGCAGCGCCGTGGCCATCTTTTCCCGCGTCGGCACCGTGCTGGAAGGCTGGCCCGCCCTCGAAATCGGCCTCGCCGACAGCTACCGCACCACCCGCAAGCAAGTCCGCGCCGCCTTTGCCGACCCCGACGTCGACCGCCTGCACGAAGCCCGCCGCCACGCCAAATGGCTCTGGGAACAACTGCGCATGCTCCGCCGCGCCCTGCCCAAGCCCATCGCCCGCCTCCTCCCGCGCCTGGATAAATTCGCCGACCTCCTCGGCCGTTACCACGATTTCTACCTCCTCCAAAAAACGCTCAACGAAGCCTCCGCCCACGGCCTGGAGGTCGCCAAATTCCCCCCGCTGCACGGCTGCCTCAACCGCGAGATGGGCAAGTGCCTGAAGCGCGCCCGCAAAATGGCCGCCGAGCTCTTCGCCCTCCGCCCCAAAGCCATGCTCGCCCGCCTCCACGACGGCTGGCGCCAATGGCACAAGGAACCGGAGTAGAGGGGGGGCCGGAGCGCCGGGCCGGAATGTGGCTCCCGACTCCGTTCGGGAGATTAAAGCAAAGCGCGCAGCGCCAAATTTCTGCCCCGCCCGCCGCCGGCGAGCAGTGCTTGAACTGGGCGCTGCGCGCTGTGCTCAAACTCCCGAGCGGAGTCGGGAGCCACATTGGACGCCCCTACACCCCTTTCGCCCCAATATCCGTGCGGAACTGCACCCCTTCGAACCCGATCTTCGCCACTTCGGCGTACACCTTCTCCCGCGCCGCGACCAAATCCGTAGCCAACCCCGTCACCCCCAGCACGCGCCCGCCGGCGGTGGCGAAACTCCCATCCGCCCCCTTCTTCGTCCCGGCGTGAAAGACCGTCGTCTTCACCTCCGGCAGCCCGGAGATCGTTTTCCCGGACGCATACGTCCCCGGATACCCCCCGCTCGCCAGGATCACGCACACCGCCGCCTGCGGACTCCATTTGGTGGACGCCGCCACCGCGGCGAGCCGCTGATCGATCGTCGCCTCCAGCAAATCCACGAGATCGCTCTCCAGCCGCGTAAGCAGCACCTGTGTCTCCGGATCGCCAAAGCGGCAGTTAAACTCCAGCACCTTCGGCCCGTCCTTCGTCACCATCAGCCCCGGGAAAAGCATCCCGCGAAAATCCAGCCCATCCGCCTTCAGCCCGGCGAGAAACCGATCCAGCACCTCCGTGCGCACCCGCTGCTCCAGCGCGGGCGGCAGCACCTTGTCCGCGGGCGAAAACGTGCCCATGCCGCCGGTGTTCAGGCCTTGGTCGCCATCGTGCGCGCGCTTGTGATCCTGCGCGCTGGGGAAGAGCAGATAGCTCCGCCCATCCACGAGCGCATGGAGGCTGCATTCTTCCCCCACGAGAAACTCCTCGATCACCACCTCCGCGCCCGCCGCGCCAAACTTCCGCTCCTCCATGATCTCGCGGATCGCCTGCTCCGCCTCCGCATGCGTCTCCGCGATGATCACGCCTTTGCCCAGCGCCAGCCCGCTCGCCTTCACCACGATGGGCGTGCTCATCTTCGCCGCAAACGCGCGCGCCTCGTCCGCCGAGGAAAACTGCCCGCTCGCCGCCGTCGGGATGCCGTGCCGCAGCATGAACTCCTTCGCAAACACCTTCGACGCCTCCAGCTGCGCGCCCTGCGCCGTCGGCCCAAAAATGCGGAGCCCCGCCGCCTGGAAATGATCCACGATCCCCGCCGCCAGCGCATCATCCGGCCCCACCACGGTCAGCCCGATCCCCTCGCGGTGGGCAAAGTCCGCCAGCGCCGCGTGCTCGGAAATTTTCAGCGGCACGCACTCCGCGATCTCGGAAATACCGCCATTCCCCGGCGCGCAATACACCGCCGAGACGCGCGGCGATTGCCGCAATTTCCAGCAAAGCGCATGTTCACGCCCGCCGCTGCCAATGACCAAAACTTTCATGTCCCCGCCGATGTAGGCGGGGCAGGGGAGCCAGCGCAAGAGCAAGCGTGTGATCCACCGTTCTCAATTCCTTCGGAGCGTGAATAAGGTCGCCTTCCGTCGCAATTCCATGGCTGACCCGAGCCGCAACTTGGACCGGATCCGCTGCTGGTGGCTTTCCACGGTGCGCACGCTCACGCCCAGGAGCGACGAGATTTCTCCACCCGAACGGCCCTCACCCAGCAATCCGAAAATCTGCATTTCCCGCGTGCTCAGAATGGCCTCGAAGTCTTCGGTCGCCTCCGTGGTTTCTCCCGCGAGATGACTCAATAAGATCCGCTCAATATGTGGGCCGATGTGCCGCTCGCACCGCGCCGCTCCCGTGAGTGCTTCCACGAGGGCGGGCACCGGATCCCGCCGCGCGATGTAACCACAGGCCCCGGCCTGCAGGACCCGGCGCACGGAGCGTGCATCGTCCAGGGTGGAAAACGCCACCACTTGAGTTTGCTGCGTCCAGCGGCGCAACTCTTCAATAAACAGAAATCCCTGGCCTCCCTCCATGCCCGGATCGACCACCAGCACGTGCGGCTTCGCTTTGGCACACACCTCGCGGGCTTGGGTGAGTTTCTCTGCCTCCCCCGCCAGGCGAAGCGCGGAGGCGGAGGCAATGACCGCGGCTAACCCGAGTCGGGTCACCGGTTCGGCATCAACGATGAACACGTCGATGGGGGGTGTTTTTTTTCTCATGGGAACAGGGGATTTGAGTCTGCTCATCCCACTGAAAGGCGGGCGGTAAGGCAAGCGCAAATGCGTCCATTCTCGCAACCGGCGCTTACTTGTTCTTGCGGGTTTCCACGCAGCGAACACGGCAGCGTTTGCCCGCACCCCGCTGAGGCTCTTTTGCGCGAGCCCTCCGAATAGGCACCGCGCCATGCTTGTGCTGCACTTCTCCCGCGTCATCGAGAAATCGGAAAGCCTCGTCCCAACTCCTCTCTGCCTGTGCCTGACTCTTCACCAGCACTCGGATCCTTCTGGGCCCGCATCCTGCCGCCCAGCCTGGTGGCCCTTGCCCAATGGGTGATTGGCGTGAAGCTTATTGTTGCGAGGGAGCCGCAGGACTTGGCCGATTGGAAGATCCTGGGGCTGGCCTTTCCGGTGTTCTGGCTCGCGAGCATCGGCCCGCAGGGACTTGTCAGGAACGGCGGCTGGCTGACGCGAGGCGTGCGGGCACTATGCGCACTGCTCGAAGGATCGACGAGTGGAAACCTGGAGCCAATGGTTTCGCGCCTCCTTGCTTCGTTCATCGCTCTTCTCTGGCTGGCCGGAGGGCTATTGGCTGGCTCGTATGTCCAGCAACATTTCAATGCGCCCGCCTCGGTGGCCGGACCCACGCCCTACTACGTGAAGCTTCTCTTTGCGCTCATGCACGCCGGAATCACCGCGTCTTTGGGAGTCTTCGTCTTCCTGGCGATGATTCCAGAAGAGGCGAATCCCGAAAGCGAATCCAGCAACGAATCCAGCAGCAGCGAATCCAGCAGGGAATCCAGCAGCGAATCAAGCAACGGGGAATCCAGCAGCGGCGAATCCAGCAGCAGCGAATCCAGCAGCAGCGAATCCAGCAACGGGGAATCCAGCAGCGGCGAATCCAGCAGCGGCGAATCCAGCAGCGGCGAATCCAGCAGCGAATCAAGCAGCGGCGAATCCAGCAGCGGCGAATCCAGCAGCGAATCAAGCAACGGGGAATCCAGCAGCAGCGAATCCAGCAGCAGCGAATCAAGCAGCGGGGAATCAAGCAGCAGCGGGAATCCAGCGGCAGGGAACCAATCAACGGGGAATCCAGCAACGTAGAAAGGCATGTCAATTTATGTCCTGTGACCTAACATCATCCCGGTTCCTCCGTGGCATCATTTGTCCACTGGTCGCCGTGCTGTTGTCATACCTTTCTGTTTCAGCACAAACCACGGACGAGCCCAAAAAGCCGGTGGAGCTCAACCAGGTTCCTGAGACGCCGGTGATCGCTCAGCTTTCGCCGAAACTTGTTTATCCCGTCGATCGCTACTACCAGTTGCACCTCTTTGGTTCAGGGTTTGACCCGGCGAAATCGCGCCTGTCGATCAATGGGATGGTGGTCGATTTCAGTTCCTTTGCCCGCTCGGAGGAGAACAAGAATCTCGATAAAACGGTCTTCTTTTACCGGACGGACACGAATAATGGGGTCAAGCCGGACGAATTCGAGTTGTGGCTTTCATCCAGCACATACGGCGGGCGGACGAAAATCGCCATCACCAGTAATGGGCAAGCGTCGGCGCCGGTGGAGGCTCTCTTGGCCAACATCGCTTCCGCCAACCAAGTGCGCTGGCTGGCGGCCTTGCTGACCGCGGGGATCCTGGCCATCCCGCTCTACATCGCCTACGCGAAGCTGGGTGGTCATGCGGTGGGCAGCAAACAATATAGCGGCCTCGCGGCCCTCTTCATCGACCCGGAAACAGACACGTATAGCCTGTCGAAATTCCAATTCTACGTTTGGACGGCGGCCGCCATTTTCGGCTATATTTATTTGGCCCTCTCGCAAAGCCTGGTGCAAGGAATCGCCGTCTTTCCGGAGATTCCGGACAATTTGCCGGGCATCATCTTTATCAGCGCCGCGACCACCGTCATTGCCACGGGCGCCACCGCGGCCAAAGGGCCGAAAGGTGCGGGCGACATCCATCCGAGCTCCGCCGATTTCATCAGCGCCGGCGGGGTGGTGGCGCCCGAGCGCTTCCAATTCTTTGTCTGGACCCTTCTCGGCGTGATTGGGTTTATTTTCTTTGTGGTGACGAGCGACCCAGGGACGATCAAGAGTTTGCCGGCCGTGCCCTCCAGTTTCCTCCAGCTCATGGGCATCAGTTCGCTCGGCTATCTCGGCGGAAAGCTGGCGCGTGAGCCGGGTCCCGTGATCGACCAAATTGTGCCGACGTTCGTGGCCGCCGCTGGGGCCGTCCCGGCGACCCTCACGCTCGTGATCACGGGCCAAAAACTCTCGGACACCCCCGGCTTCAAGATCGACGGCGAGGACGTCACCCTCGCCCCTCCCTCAGCAACGGGAACGGACCCAACGGCTGTTTTTACGCCCGGCAAAAAGGACGACAAACCGGGGATGATTAAAGACGGCACGCTGGTGGTCACGAATCCCCGAAAGGGTTCTGGCGGAAGCCCGGATTGGGTGAAGGCGGGAGAACACACGCTCACGGTTGTCAACCAGGACGGAAAACTGGCCACCTGGACCTATAAACTACCTTAACATCCCGGCCCGTCCTCCCCAGCGCACCTGGACCGAAGTTTCCGGGCCGAGAAATTCGCTTCGCCGGAGCTGGAGCTTCGGGCCGCGCTCGGCGGCGTGACGCTCCGCGTCGGGTCGATGAAAATGTGGCTCCCGACTCCGTTCGGGAGTTGGCCAATGTGGCTCCCGACTCCGTTCGGGAGTTTGAAACAGCGCGAAGCGCCCATTTTGAGAAGTGCTCGCCAGCGGCGAGTGGTTGAAGAAGTGGCGCTGCGCGCTTTGGTTTACTCCCGAACGGAGTCGGGAGCCACATTGGCCAACTCCCGAACGGAGTCGGGAGCCACCTTACTTCCCCTTCACCCACCCACTCAGCACCCGCGCCATCTCCCCGATCAACTTCTGCCCGCTCTCCGGCTTCGTCTTATCCCCGGCGGCGATCACCGGCACGAGCAGGAACCTTTTCCCACTCGCGGCCGCATCATCCACATACGCCACCTCCAGCGCGTAATTATCAATCCACCCGCACTTGTGATAAAACCGCGCCTTCGGAAAATTCGTCTCCACGCCATTCGTCCACGCCGTCGGGTCCGAATCCGCCCCCTTCGTCTCCAGCCCGCAAAACCCCGCGCCGCCATGCCGCACAAACTCCAGCTGCGCCGGCGTGAGCTGGTAGCGCTCGCCCTCCGGGAGTTGTTCGTGAAAAATCACCCGGCGCAAACATTCCGCCAGCTCATGCGGACTCGTCAGATTCCCCGTCTGCTTGTCGAAGATCGCCGTGCCCCGGTCCGCCGCATACGAGTGCCCGCTCCACGTGTGCTCAAACGTCTCCGTCTTCCCGTCCATGGTGCTGCGGAGCGTGATGCGCTGTGGCTCGCGCGTGCGATACACCCACGGCCGCTCCGCCACGTACCCGCGCTGCAGCGCCGAGTGCGGAAACCCGCGCTCCGGCGTGAGAAATTTCGTGTTGATCCGGTCAATCCCGCTCAGCCGCAGCAGCAGCGTGTAGTCCTCGTTCGACGACCGCCGAAACACCTCGCTGATCATCTCGCGCACCCCGCGCGCCGCATCCAGCACCCACGGCCCGTCGCCCTCCCGATGCTCAAACGTGACCGTCGTCGTCTCGAACGGGAACCCTTTTTCATTCAGCAACTCCAGCGCCGCGAGGACCGCATACAGCTTGATCGTGCTGCACGGCCAGAAGTCCGTCTGTTGCCCCGTCTCGCCATAATCGCTCCACGTGAAGGTCGGTTTCCCATCCGCCCCGTCCGTCACCACGCACACCGTCGCCCATTTCTTGACGCCCGGCGCGATGCGATCGATCTCCGCATCAAACTCCGCCGCGTGGATGGACGGGAGGCAACTAAGGATGAATGCCGCGCCCATCGCGGTGAGCCGTTGGAGAGACATGCGCGCACGCTAGACGCTGCCGAGGCCGTGGCAATGCCGAAGGCATAATGTGGCTCCCGACTCCGTTCGGGAGTAAACCAAAGCGCGCCGCGCCAAAGTTTTGCCCCGCCCGCCGCAGCGAGGAGCTTTCAAATTAGGCGCTGCGCGCTTTGCTTCAAACTCCCGAACGAAGTCGGGAGCCACATTGGCTAGCCATATTGGCAAGCCACATGGGGCGCCCCGGCTCCCAGTGCTCTACTTCACCCGCAAAAACGCCACCTCCGTGGCCCCGTACCGTTTCTGCCGCAGACACTCCCACGTCTCCCCGAGCGCCAGCTTCGCCCCCGGCAAATGCTCCAGCACAAAGAGCCCGCCGGGCGTGAGCGCCTGGCGCAGACCCTCGCTCGCGAGCAGCTCCGGCGTAAAATCCCGGTCATCCTTGTATTTCGCATACGGCGGATCGGCAAAAATGATCTCGAAGGCGCCGGCGGGCACCGCCCGATTCAGCCACCGGATCACATCCGCCGACACCACGTCCCCACCCCCCAGCCGTGTCTTTTCCAAATTCTGCCGGATGCTCGCGCACGCGCGCCGATCGCTCTCCACAAACGTGCACGTGCTCGCCCCGCGGCTCAGCGCCTCGATCCCCAGGCTCCCCGCGCCGGCGAATAGATCGAGCACCCGCGCGCCGTCCAGCGACTCGGCGAGGCTGTTGAAAATCGCATTCTTCACCATCTCCATCGTCGGCCGAAGCGCCGGACCTTTGGGAACGTGAAGAGGGATGCCACCGGCGGAACCACCAACGACCCTCATGGCTGCGGACGGGGAGAGGGCTCCAGTGGCGGCAGCGGCGCCGGTGCTTTGCCCGCGGGAGCCGGGCGCTCCGCGGGGACCACGGGTGCGGGGAGGGTGGGCGCCGGCCGATCCGAAGGCAGCAGGCGCTCCGGCGGCGGCGCCACGGTATTTTGCAAACGCGCATCCGCGGGGACGGTTGCCGCCGCGGGCCCGGCGGAGATCCCGTTCTTCTTCTTCCGCTCATCCTTCAGGTTGCTCAGCGCATCCAGCCCCAGCTTGATGTTTTGCTCCATGCGATCGTTCGTGCCGGTGAGGCGCTCGATGAGGTTTTGCTTCGGCTTGGAAAACGAGCCGGTGAGCAGGAAGGGCAGGGGACGCATCCCGGTGCCGTCCTCGGGGCCAAACTGCGGCGCCACATTCGGCCGCTTCGAGAGAAATTTCGCGTCCGCCAGCAGCTGCGAATCCAGCCGCAGCTTCGTGCCGTCAAATTTCGATTCGCCCGCCGCCACCATCCGCACCGGCGGTGCATCGATGACCAGCGAATTATACGCCAGCTTGTCCAGGGCGAACTGGATGTCCGCCTTCACCTCGCGGATCTTGAACGCCGCCAAATCGACGTCCTCGTACTGCAGCACTTCGCTGAGCTGGTTCACCCACTCGATCTCCCGGCACGTGCCATTTTGCAGGGTGAAGAGCGCCTTGCCGTTGAAGGTCTTCCGGTTGTCGCCCGCGCCGCGCATCTCCAGCGTGCCCGTGAGATTGCCGTCGAGATTCGGCGCCGCCGCGTCGGCATCCATCGCCGCCTTGGAAATATCCACGCCCTCGCAGGCCAGCTTGAGACTGAACGGCGGGCCCGGCTGGGTGGACTTGTGGGAGTAGCCGCCAGTGAGCTTGCCGTTCCCCACGTTCGCCGAGATCTTTTCGATGATGAGCTGATCCGGCGTTTGCTTGATCGTCCCGCGCACATTGGCCGCCGCAAAATTGCGATGCCATACGAGGCGGCTCACCGAGAGATAGCCCTCCACTTTGTCCTCGCTCAGGTCGTTCACCTTCGCCGCCATGCCGAGCGCGGAGACGAAGGGCTGCCCCGCCTTGTCGATCAAATCGATGCTCCCATTCGCAATGAGAATCACGCCGACATGGAAGTCCGACGCCTTCTTCGGCGCGGGCGTCGCTTTCTTGGCGTCCGCCGTCTTCGTGGCGTCCTTGTCCTTGTCCTTGTCCTTCACCTTTTTCGGGCCCTGCCGCGCGTCCAGCTCCGCCTGCAAATCCGCCGGGAGATCCGGCCGTTTCCAATCCCCATTCGGCCGCTGCACCATGACGAAGTGCGGCGCCTCCACCTTGATCTCATTCAGCGCCACGCGGCCGTGGATGAGCGCATTGAAATCCGCCTTCGCGGTAAACGAATCCGCCTCAAAGAAATTGCTCCCGCGGTCCGGCACCGAGATCCCCTGGGCCGTCAGCGTCCCCAGCAGGGAGACCTGCACCTTTGTAAAATGCACCGGCATTTTCAGCGCGAGGCTGAGTTCCTTTTCCAGCGTGGCATGCATCGCTGGCGATTTCAGCCAGTGGTTCAGATACCACATGCCGCCCAGTACCAGCAGGCACAGGACGGCCAGTGCCATCAGGGCGAAGCGGGCGAGTCGGCTAAGATAACGAGATGAGGGCGGCACGAATTAAGAAACGGTGTAAGGCGGAAAAGGCGAAAGTGCAGGAATATTTACTGGATGCGATAATGGATGCAAGGAACGCGCCAAATGTTCAACTGCTCTCTGTCTGGTGAACCTCTAAAAGAGGCGCGCGGTGCGATGAATTTTTGGGAAGAAGGAGGGTTCGAACCGCGGAGCGCGCGGTCGCTGCGACCGGAGGGTCGCAGAAAACGAACGGCCCAAGCGCGCGGTCGCTGCGCCGGGAGGTCGCAGAAAACGAACGGTACAAGCGCGCTGTCGCTGCGACCGGGAGGTCGCAGAAAACGGCCTTTTCCGGCCCGAAGGGCCGACGGACACTAGCCGGGGGCTTTAGCCCCCGGAAGAAACCGGAGAGGGAGCGCGCCGCGAAGTCGGCGCCGGAAACGGCCCGCCGTGGTGCGCGGGCGGCGCTGAAAATGGTGTTCGGCGATCGCATTCGAGGCGGCGTGGATCTTGGTGGAAGGTCTGAAGCGCCGAAAGAAATGTCCCGGTTTCCGGCGCCGGCTGCGCGGCGCATTCCCATTCGTCCGTGATCCGGGGGCTGAAGCCCCCGGCTAGTGTCCGTCGGCCCTTCGGGCCGAAAACTACCCTCGGCGATCGCGCTATCAAGATTCGCAGGATGCATTTTTGGGGACGCTGGGCGGACGCTAAACCCCGTGAATCCCGTAAATCCTGCCTGAAAAGACCGCGCCTCCGGGCGCCGGATTTCCGGATTCTCAGGATTTCCCGCATTCTCTCTTTTGGTTCCGGCCTCTGTTGGCGTAGGATAGGGGGCTGACCGTTGAGCGTGTCTTTTCATGTGACCAAAATTGCCATCATTTTGAATCCGAGTGCGCATAGCGAGCGTGCGCAATCCCTGTCGGAGCAAGTTGCTCGCCTGGCCCCGGAGGCGGCGTTGAAATTTACCACCGGCCCCGGCATGGCCCGGCATCTGGCTGCCCAGGCGGTGCAGGAGGGCTTCGACATCGTCGTGGCCGCCGGCGGCGACGGCACGGTGAACGAAGTCGCCCAGGGCCTCTTTGGCTCCCGCGTGGCCCTCGGCGTCCTGCCCTTTGGGACGATGAATGTCTTTTCCAAGGAGCACCATTTACCGGAGGAACTGGCCGGCGCCTGGCGCGTGATTCGCGCGGGCGCGACCCGGGAGATCGATATCGGCGCCGCCAACCAGCACTACTTTGTGCAACTCGCCGGCGTGGGCTTCGATGCGCAGGTGGTGAAGGAAACCACCTGGGAATCCAAGCGCCGCTACGGCCCGCTGAGCTACGTGATGAGCGGCGCCACCGTGGCCGGTCGCACCCCGCCCGCCCTCACCGTGGAGGCCGCGGGCATCCAGCACACCGGCGCCGCCGTGCTCGTGGGCAATGGCCGCTACTATGGCGCGAAGCTCGCCGTTTTCCCCGAGGCCCGCCCCGACGACGGCTTGCTGGATGTGCTCGTGTTCAAACATGTGAGCTATATCGACCTGGCCCGCTATTTTGGCGGCATCCTCGTCGGAAATCACACCGAATTGCCCGACGTCTCCTATTTCCAAGCCCGCGAGCTGACCGTGCGGAGCGAGGAGAGCGTCCCCGTGGAAGTCGACGGCGAGCTGATCGGCGACCTCCCCGTGACCTTCCGCATCGCCGGCCGCATGCGCCTGTGCGTCCCCGCCGAATACGCCGACGCCGCGCAGGGGTAAGGGGGGAGGGGTGAGAGGTGAGGGGCTTCCGGCCCGAAGGGCCGACGGCCACTAGCCGGGGGCTTTAGCCCCCGGGGCCAAACGATCGCGAAATGCGCCGCGAAGTCGGCGCCGGAGACCGCCATCCACGAGCCTTCTTTTATCGCTGCTGCGATGGCCAAAACTTTCTTGCTGTCACCGTTTCCGGCGCCGACTTCGCGGCGCATTCCCTCGCCTATTAATTCCGGGGGCTTTAGCCCCCGGCTAGTGGCCGTCGGCCCTTCGGGCCGAAACACCGACGAATTCTTCCACGAATTCAGAGCATTTTAAATAAAGGTGTGGCCGCCCCAGGGCTTCCTCCGAGCGGCTACGACTCAAATGGAACCGCTCCAGCCGGGGGCTTTAGCCCCCGGGATGCAGGCCCCACGGGCCCGCGCCCCGAAGGGTGCGCCGGAAATCATCCCTTTCCGAGAGCGGTTTCCGGCGCCGCCTTCGGGGCGCATCCCGCTCACTTTCCTGATCCGGGGGCCGAAGCCCCCGGCTAGTGTCCATCGGCCCTTCGGGCCGCCACCAAGGGGCGCCGCTCCGTTTCTTCCCGTCCGTGAAGGTCCGTGCCAGTCCGTGAAGGTCCGTGAAGGTCCGTGCCAGTCCGTGTCCCCCCGCCAAAAATCCCCCGCCTCCACTTCCCCCCCCTACATCCCCGATCCCCCACACCGCCGATATACCGTTGCACACCGGTCGCACCCGCCCCGCGATCCTTCGCCCTTGTCACATTTAACACCTTGCAGCATGGAAACCTCCGTCCTAGCTTTTTTAGCATGAGTTTCCCACGACGCCAGACGACTCCATTCCCGCGGGCGTGGTCTCATCCGCGGCCGACGGGAACGCTGCTGGTGGTCTGCTCGCTCATGGGCTGGGGCGCCGCGCAGGCGCTGCTGTGGGGCATGGATATCCCCGCGATGTATCACGGGCTCATGCTCGACCCCGTGGGCCTGAACAACAGCGAATGGTGGCGCTTTGCCACCTACTCGCTCGTGCACGCCAACCTGCTGCACTTCCTCGTCACCGCCGCCGTCATTTACTTTTCCGGCCGCGAGGTGGAGCCGATCATTGGCCGCCGCCACGTGCTCGGCATGTGCCTCGTCGGAAATCTCGCCGGCGGCGTCGTCTCGCTCGCCCTGCAGCCGCCCCCGGACGAACTGCTGGGCATTGCCGGCTCCTCTGCCGCCGCCATGGCCGTGCTCGCCGCCTACGCCACCGTGCTGCCGGAAATTGAGCACCGCTTCCGCTTCCTCGGGATCGTCCCGCTCCGCTTTCACACCCGCCACGCCGTGCTCCTCGTGCTCGCGCTGTGCGCCTGCGCCGTGAAATGGAACGTCGCCGGGGAAATCGGCCCCGCCGGCCTGATCGTCGGCGCCGCCGTCGGCTGGCTGTGGGCGCGCGCCCTCGGCTTCGGGCGCCTCTTTTGGTGGCAGCGCGCCGCCGGCGAACGCGAAGCCCTCGAGCGCCGCCACGACCGCATGTCCCCCGACGAATTCATCACCCTGGAAGTCGACCCCATCCTCGAAAAAATCTGCCACGAAGGCATCCGCAGCCTCACCCGCGCCGAACGCCGCATCCTCGAGCGCGCCAAGGAAAAGATCGAAGAACGCGGGTAGGTCCCCTGGTGGCGTGACGCTCCGCGTCGCGCCTAATCAGTCATGAGCGAGGCGCGACGCAGAGCGCCACGTCACCAAGAGCCCCCACCAAAACTCGCACTGGCCCCCCCTCGCAAACCCGTCCACACTCCCCGCGCCCATGAGCACGCCGCTGCCTCCCGGTTTCGCATTTCCCGCGGCGTCCTCTCCCGATCCGGACCGCGCCCTCCTCGGCCTCCATCGCCTCGCCGACGCCTGGCCCGACGATCTCCCGCCGCTCGCCGACGCCCTCGCGCCCATCGCCGCGCCCCTGGCCCATCTGCTCGCCGTCTCTCCCGTCTCCGTGGACAAACTCGTCCGCGACCCCGCCGCGCTGATCTGGCTCGCCGATCCCGAAATCCACGCCGCCCCGCGCGAGCTGATCCGCATGCGCGCCGGCCTCGCCGAACTCGGCCCCGCCCCGCCGCGCGACACCGCGCTCCGCCCCGCGCACTTCGCCACGCTGCGCCGCTGGAAACAGCGCGAGATGCTCCGCATCGCCCTGCGCGACGTGAGCGGCGCCGCCCCCGTGGAGCAGACCACACTGGAGCTCTCGCAGCTCGCGGAAATCTGCCTGCACACCATCGTCGACGCCGCGCTGGCCGACGCCGCCCGCCGCCTGGGCGACCCCGGCGCCGCGTTTTGCGTGCTCGGCATGGGCAAGCTCGGTGGCCAGGAGCTCAACTACAGCTCCGACATCGACGTGATCTTTTTCCACGCGGGCACCGGCGAACTCGCGAGCGGCCTGAGCCGGCAGGAATTCTTCACGCGCGTCGCGCAACAGGTGGTGGAAATTTTCTCCGCGCCCGATGCCGCCGGGCCGCTCTTCCGCATCGACCTGCGGCTGCGTCCGGAAGGCGCGAGCGGCCCGCTGGTGCTGTCGATCGACGGCATGGAAAACTACTATGCCGCCTTTGGCGAAACGTGGGAGCGCATGGCGCTGGGCAAGGCGCGCGTGGTCGCGGGCGATGCCGAGCTCGGCTACGAATTTTTCCAGCGCCACCAGGCCTTCATTTATCCGCGCTCCGTCGGCCCCGAGATGGTGGAGGAGGTTGCCGAGATCAAAGCGCGCATCGAGCGCGAGGTCGTGGGCCTCGAAGATCTCCACCGCAACGTGAAGCTGGGGCAGGGGGGCATCCGCGAAATCGAGTTCATCGGCCAGTCGCTCCAGCTCCTGCACGGCGCCCGCCACGCCTTCCTGCAAGAGCGCAACACCCTGCGCGCCCTGCGCGGCCTCCGCGAATTGGAACTGCTCCCCGCCCACGAAATCGACGCCCTCGCCGAAGCCTACCGTTTCCTCCGCACCGTGGAGCACCGCCTGCAAATCGAAAACGAAACCCAAACCCACACCCTCCCCGAAGACTCCGCCGCCCTGCAACGCCTCGCCCGCAGCCTGCAGCTGAGCGGCGCGCTGGCGGATACCAGCCGAGTCCCTGTTTAGCCGCTGAAGATCCAACCAAGGCGCAATGCAATCGACCCACCAGCCGCGTGCCCCTCTTTGTAAGCGAGTGAAGCGAGCCCGCGCAGGTAGGGATGGCGCGCCGCCGCCGTCCCCAATTTCGCTCGGAGCGCCGACGAATTTCACGACTCGTCAGCGAATGGGAATGCATCTCTTTCCAATGCGAGAATTGGCCGCGGAAGCCGTCCGACCCCCGAGCGAAATCAGGGACGGCGGCGGCGCGCCATCCTACCTGCGCTGCGCTCCGCGCGCGCAAGATGACAATTCCAGGAAGCGCGCTACTCTCCGTCCCACCATCAAATGCCTGACCACGCCGCTCACAGGCTAAACATCTCCCGGCCCGAAGGGCCGACGGACACTAGCCGGGGGCTTCAGCCCCCGGATCCCGCGCCGACGGCTCCGCGCCCCGAAGGCGGCGCCGGAAACCGCTTCCTGTCCACCCTGACCCATCACCAGTCCACCGTCCGCGCCATCTTCGAAAAAGTCATCAGCTCCCCCGAGCCCGCCGCGCCGCGCGATGCCGACACCTCCTTCTTCGCCGACCCGCTCCACGCGCAGCGCGAGCTCGCCACGCTCGGCGGCAGCGCCCCCGGCAGCCTCTCCCCGCGCTCGAAAAAACTCTTCGGCCGCCTCGAGCCCCTGCTGCTCGCCCGCCTCCGCGAAGTCGCCGACCCCGATGCCGCCCTCGCCCGCCTCGTCCGCTTCGCCGAGCGCTACGGTCTCCGCGGCGCCCTCTTCGAGACCCTGCTCACCAACCCCCGCGTGCTGGAACTGCTCGTGCGCCTGTTCGACGCCAGCCCCTTTCTCAGCGAGATCGCCATCCGCCGCCCGCAACTCGTGGAAGAAATCGCGCGCCTCGGCGGACTCGGCCGCGCGATGGGCCTCCGGCAATTCCTCATGGGCCTCGCGTGCAACGAGGAAGAAATCCCGTGGCGCGACTGGGTGCGCGTCTACCGCCGCGCCCAGCAGCTCCGCATCGGCCTGCGCGATTTGCTCGGCTTCGCCAGCCTGGAGGAAATCTGGGCCGAGTGCAGCGCGCTCGCCGAGGCCTGCCTCGTCTTCACCCAGCGCGAACTCCGCGTGGATGATTCGCTCACCGTGATCGCGCTCGGAAAATTCGGCGGCCAGGAGCTCGGCTACGGCGCGGACCTGGATGTGCTCTTCATCGGCGGCGATCCCAGCGACGCCACCCGCCTCGTCGGCGCGATGACCGAGCAGACCGCCGAGGGCCGCGTCTTCCCCGTCGATGTGCGCCTGCGCCCCGAAGGCGAGAAGGGCCTCATGGCCGTCGCGCTGCCGGAATGGGAGGACTACTTCGCGCGCGGCCGCGGCCACCTGTGGGAAGTACAAGCGCTCACCAAGGCGCGCCCGCTCTGCGGCCCGCAGCAAGCCGAGTGGCTGTCCGTGGCCCAGCGGATCTGGCGCGAGCACGGCCGGCGCGACGATCTCTTCCCGCGCATCGCCGAGATGCTCCACCGGGTGCAGGAGCATCGCGGCGCCCACCCCGAGCTCGATTTCAAAACCGGCCCCGGCGGCCTGATGCAGCTGGAATTTTTCGTGCAAGCCCGGCAAATGCGCACCGGCCTCTGGGAGCCCAACACCCTCGCCGCCCTGCGCCGCCTGAATGTGCCGCACACCCCCGAACTCGCCGCCGCCTACCGCACCCTGCGCCGCATCGAAACGGTCCTGCGCCGCGCCGAAGACACCAGCGCGTCCTCGCTCCCCACCGATCCCACCGCCCAAACCCGCCTCGCCCAACGCTGCGGCTACCGCTCGCGCGAAGAGCTGCTGGAGACGGTCACGGCCGCGAGGAAGGTGATCGGGGAGTGGGCCATATTGGCAGGGTGAGTGTGTAGGTAGACGCGCTCGCACGGCGCACCGTCCCCCCATTTCAGGGAGCGCGTCCAATGTGGCTCCCGACTCCGTTCGGGAGTTCAAAGCCCAGCGCGCAGCGCCCATCTTGGAACCCGCCCGCGGTTCGGAAGCGCTCCACAAAATACGCGCTCCGCGCAGTGTTTTAAACTCCCGAACGGAGTCGGGAGCCACATTGGGCGCCCAGCCGTGTCGTGCGCGCCATCCCTACCGCAACCGGGGAGCTACTTCGGCCGCTGCGACACCAAAAAGGCGACCAGATCGTTGAAATCCGCGACGGGGATGATCTGCCCAAACGCCGGCGGCATGAGCGACGTCTCGCTCTCCTCGCGTTTCGTGATCTGCGCGAGCGGCACCGTGGTTTCCTTGCCGGTGAAATCCGCCAGCACGAGCTGCTTCCCTTCCTCGCGGCGGATCAGCCCGCTCGCCACCGTCCCGTCTTTCAGCGTGATGAGGCTGAGGCGGAAGGCGCGGTCCACGTTCCGGTTCGGATCGAGCACGTCCTCGATGATCCGGTCGGCGCCGCGGGAGCCGACGCCGTCCAGCTGCGGGCCGACGAGGTTGCCGACGGTGCCGAGGCGGTGGCAGACGGCGCAGTTGTTTTGGAAAACCTGCGCGCCTTTGCTGATGTCGCCTTTCCCGGAGGCGAAGGCGGTGCGGCGATCGGCGATGAGTTTATCCAGTTCCGCATTCGCGGGCGGCAGCTTGGCGGTGAGCTTCGCAAGGGTGTCCGTGCCGCCGGCGGGGGCGGTGGCCTTGAGCGCGTTGATCAGCGCGGGATCGCGCAGCAGGCCGAGCGAGGCCTGGCCATCGGTGAACGCGGTGAGCAGCGCGCCGGAGCCCTCGGGCGTGGAGGCGAGCGTGCGGGCGAGCACGGTTTGCAGCGAGGTGGGCGCGCTGCGCAGCACGGCGACCGTCTGCTTCACACCGTCCGGCAGCGCGAGCTTCAGCAGGGCGCTGGCGGCGGCGGCGCGCGTGTCGTTGTCGCTCGCGGCATCCGCGAGCAAGCCGCCGATGCGCGCCACATTTTCCGCGAGGCGGAAGCGCCCCGCGAGCTCCACGCCAAGCTGGCGGCGCTGGCTGTTTAGGCCGGGCTCTTCCATGGCGAGCTCCGGCAGCTCGGGCTTGAAGCGGCCAAAGGCCAGCCAGGCGTAGGCTTTGCCGGTGTCTCCATCGGTGGCCTCGAAATAGCCGCGATGCCCGGCGAATTCCGCGAGATCCCACTCGATGCGCTGCGCCACGTCATTGCGCGGCGGCGCGGCTTCGCGCAGGACTTTGCCATCGGCGGCATCGATGAGGCGGACGAAATTCTTTTTGCCCACGGGTCCACCCGGAGGGCCGTCGTGGCCGCAGAGATAAAAGCGCAGTTTCTCCGGCAGCGCGAACGGCGCGGAGCGCAGCACGCCCGTGAGCGGCTCGCCGTGCGGGAAGCTGGAAATCACCGGCGCGTCCTGCCCATCGGCGGACTTGCGCACCTGCGTGCCCCACGGGCTCGGGCCGGTGCCGGTGCTGGCCCACGTGGGTTTCGCATTGCTCACGAGCAGCTGCGGCACGATGGCGCCCGCCCACTCGGTGAGGATGGGCCCGGGCTTGGCGCCGCGCTGATCGAGCGCGCCGACGATGTGCGTGAGCAGCGCGGCCTGCGTGGTGAGGTCGTCGCTCAGCTTGCGCCGCGCGAGCCCGGCCACGCGTTCGAGATGATCGTATGGGATCTCGCGCGCGATGCTCGGCAGCTGCTTCGCCAGTTCCGCCGCGGGCAGATCCACTTTCTCCAACAGCCCGAGCCGCAGCAGCGCCGTGTGTTCGCCGGGGACGGCGACCATGATGTCGAGCATCGTCCGGAGATCCTGCGCCGAGAGGCCGTCGAGCGTCACTTTCGCCGCGACCTCCGGCACCCGCAGGTTATCGCGGATGGCGACGCGCAAGCCGTAGATGAGATGGTCGTCGTCGCGCGCCGCCGAGTTCAGCGCGGTCACGAGCAGACCGATATTCTCCGCGGATGGATGCGAGCCCAGCGCCTCGCCGGCGACGCGGCGGACGATGGCATCCGGATCCTTCAAGAAACTCCGCACGGTCTTGGCGAGTTCCGCGGACCAGGTCGGGCGGGCGTCGGCGATGCGGAGCGCGTGCGTGCGCACCACCATGTTCGTGTCCCACAGCGCGTCGAGCAGCGCCTTTTCGTCGAGGCCGCCGAGGCGCTGCAGCGCCCAGAGCGCGCCCATGCGGCGAAAGCCCGGTTCGGGGCCGGCTTGCGCGCTCAAACCCACATTTGCTTGCAGAGCGGGAATGGCCTCTTTGCCGATCCGATCGCACAGATCATTGAGCGCCAGCGAGCGGCGCGTGGGGTTTGTGGAGCCGAGTTCCTTCACCAGACCAGCGGCATCCGGCGGCAGCGCCGTCGCGGGCAGCTGCCCCTTCCCATCCGCCCCGCGATACACAATCCGCCAGATGCGCCCGCGCTCGCGGTCGCGCCCGGGATGCGTGAGCGGCACTTCGTAATGACCGATGATCCGGTTGTAAAAATCGGCCACGTAGAGTGCGCCATCCGGCCCCCATTCCAGATCCATCGGGCGGAACCACGGGTCGGTCGTGGTCAGGAAATCCGGCATCTCCTTGCCCTTCGAGGAGGCGCCATTCCACGTCACGGCGTCGTGGTTGAGCCGGCTGGTCATCACGTTGCCGAGGAAGAAATGGTTCTGCAGCTCCGCGGGCCACGACGGGTCCTGCACCACCACCGGCGCGCAAATCGCCGTGCTGCCGTGCGAGTGGAGGATAGTGACGGGCGCAAAGCCAAGGCCATCGTGCGGCTTGCCAAAGCTCGGGTAATAGCCGCCGCGCAGCAGCTGGTAGAGCGGCGAGCTGTGGCAATCCGCGCTGTAGAGATTCCCGCGCTCGTCCCAGCACAGGCCGAACGGATTCACCTGGCCAAACGTGTACTGCTCCACGCGCGAGCCATCGAGATGGATGCGCCACGTGTTGCCACTGGTGAGCTCGATGGACGATCCATCCGTCGCTTTGAAAATGGAATGGTTGTTGAACCCGTGCGTGCCGTAGAGCCAGCCGTCATTGCCCCGGCGGAAGGACGCGATGTTGCCGTGCGTGTCCTTTTCCCAGCCGAGCGGACCAAAGAGCGGCGTGCGTTTGTCGGCCTTGCCGTCGCCGTCCACGTCCTCCATCAGCCAGATATTTGGGATGCTCCAGACGATGCATTTCTGCGTGATCTTCCCGCCCTCGCCCGGCGAGCGGAACGGATACAGGCCGATGGGAATATTCAGCCCATCCGCGAAGACCTCGACTTTGCGCGCGCGGCCATCGGGTCCGAAATCGGACAGCACGCGCACGGTGTCGCGCATCGGCGCGCTGAAATCGCGCACCGGAAACGGGTACTCGCGCGACTCGGTGATCCACAGCCGCCCGAGCGAATCCCACGCCATGTTCATCGGCTTGCGCAAATCCGGCTCCGCCGCGACGAGCTGCACTTCAAACCCCGGCGGCACGGTGAACGACGCGCGTTCCTGGTCCGGCGTGAGCGGCTCCGTGGGCCGGACGATATCGGCAAACGGATCGACCTTTTTCTCCGCCGCGGAGGCGGTGATGGCGACGAGCGGGAGGAGGTAACGGAGGGCGTGCTTCATGACGGGATGAAATGACGAATGACGAATGACGAATGACGAACTGGGCGGAATGGCGGAGTGCTGATTTCTGAGTGCTGATTTACGGCGGACGCGGGGATGATTGCGATCCGGGAGATTTATTTGCAGGTAAATGGGGGCGCGGTGGTTAGTGCACAAGAATGGCGGGTGGCCAATGTGGCTCCCGACTCCGTTCGGGAGTTCAGAGCACGGCGCGGAGCGCCCATCTTGAAAGCGCTTTCAAACAACGGGCGGGTCACAAACTGGCGCTGCGCGCTGTGTTTTAAACTCCCGAACGGAGTCGGGAGCCACATTGGCCGCGCCCTCTGAAATAGGTGAGCGTCACGCCACCAAGGCTACCCCTCCGGCGGCAAATAAAACGCGTTCCCGAGCAGCTCGTGCTCCTCATTGATCAGCTCCGGGGAGCGCGTGGGCAGGGCGTGGACGGCGAAGACTTCCTGCACGGTGCCGGTGAAGCGGAGGAAGGCCACCGTCTCGCCGGTGCGCGTGTCGAGCACCCACAGGCCGCAGAGGCGCTGGCGGTCGGGGGCGCAGATGGGGAGGCCGGCAAAGACGGCGGTCTCGCGCACTTGCGACAGGCCGATGAAGGCAAACGGCCCGACGAAATCGAGCCCGCGCGTGAAGCCCGGCAGCTCGGCCACCGTCTCCAATTTTCCGCTCGCCGGGTCCACCGTGCACACGCGGCCGGAGCCGCTTTCCAGCAGCCACAGCTTGCCGTCGTGAAAGCGCGGGGAGTGCGGCATGCACAGGCCGCGCGCCACGATCTCGCCGCTCGGCACATCGAGGAGCACGCCGCCGGAAACCTTGTTCGCGCGCCAGCCCTCGGCGGTGTCGTCAGTGCCGAGCGCGGTGACGTATTTCGGTTTGCCGTCCTGCATGAGCAGGCCGTTGAGATGGCAGCGATCCTCCGCCGCGAGCGCGGTGATGAAGGACGGGCGCCAGCGCGGGACGAAGTTGTGCTCGCCGTCAAACGTGCACAGGCAGGAGAAGCGCGTGGCCACGGCCCACAGCTCGCGCCCGGCCCACGCCAGCTCGTGACCGCGGATGTCGCCGGTGGTGTAGCGCGTGGCCGGGAGAAAGACGGCATCGCACGAACCCGCGGGCTCGATGGCGCCAGCGGCCTCGCGGAAGGCGCGGAAGATTTGGACATCGTGCTCCGTGCCGACGGCGAGCATGCCATCCTGATACGCGAGGCCCATGGGGCTGTGGAAATCGCGGAAGTGCGTGTTCACCTCGCCGCCTTGATCGCGGACGATCATGAGCTTGCCGGATTGGTAGGTGGACACCGCCACGGACACGCCGAGGCTGCGCAATACCTCGCCGAGCGTGGACGTGTGCTCGCTGGAAAAATCGGCCGGGGCGACGACGACGGCGGGCGCGCCGCCCGGCGCGGGCCGCGGCGGATGCTGCGCCAGCGCGGCGGCGGCCTGCTCCACGAGCGGCTGCACCTGCGGGAGCAGCGGGGCGAGCGCGGCCTCGTGGCGGCGCCATTTATTCGGGTCCGGCGGCGTGAGCGTGTGGCGCGAGAGCGGGAGCGCGCCGGTGATTTTTTCCTCCCAGCGCCAGCCCGCGAACGCACTGAGCCGCTCGGCGCTGCCCTGCGGATCGCCGCACACATCCTCGTAGCTCACGGCGCACCAATCGTCGGGATTCAGCGCGGCGAGATCGTTGAGGATCGTTTGATTCGCATCGACCCACTGCTGCGCGGCGATATCGGCCAGCGGATGCTGGAGCAGCCGGCGCCAGTCCTCGATGAGCAGCAGCGACCATGGGAGCTCCTTCCGCCAGCCGGGCAGGCCGGGATACGTGACGAAGCCCTGCGACTGCCACGCATCCATCATCGAGCCGATGTTTCCCGCCGGCTCGCGATAGAGATAGATGAACTTCGCGCCGGGAAACGCTTTCGCGAGAAACGGCACGCGCAGGGCGTTCTTCGGCGTTTTTTCCAGCATGCGCACGGAGCCGGGCGCGCTGTTCACCGGGCGTCCGGTGCGGTCGCGGAGGCGGTAGAAAAATCCGCGCTGGAGCTCGGCGACGGTCTCGGGATCGGCGTCGTCCGCGGTGAGCCGGTTCGAGTCATAACCGCGCTGCGTGGGATCGAGCTTCGGGAGCGATTCGATCACGGCATGGCTCTCGCCGCCGACGGTCCAGACCTCGGGCGCGCGGGCGAGCAGCTCAAACAGCATGGAACTGCCGGAGCGCGGCGCGGCCACGATGAAGACGGGGCGATCGAGCGGGACGGAAAGCGGAGTCACGGGGCGTGGAGCTTTGGATTCGGACGGCGGCGGAAGAGGCGTATGCGCGGGGATGGGGGGGAGGGTGGCGAGATTGGGGGAGGCGGGTGGGGCTGCGGGAATGGGCGCGGCAGCGGGTTTGGGTGCGGGCTCGGAAGAAGAAAAGTTAGACCGCGAGCTTCCGCTCGCAGCTACAGGCGCGCTATTTTTTTCGACGACTTCGGGGCTGAGCGCGGTGCGGATGATGGATTGGCGCAGGGCTTCGATGATGGCGATGCCGTTGCGGAGCTGGCGGGCTTCGCCGAGTTTGGGGAGCTGGGCGTCGAATTCGGTGATCGCTTTTTGGTAGGCGGGCCAGCCGGCCTCGGCGTCGCGATGCTCGGTCCAGAGCGCGTGCCATTGCTGGTGCAGGCGCTCCAGCGCGCGGGCCAGGGCCGGCGCGGGCTCGGGGAGATCGCCGAGCATGCGGGCGGCGAGCGCCTGTTGCTCAAAGGGCGACATCACGATCGGGAAATTTTCATTCTCCAGCGCAATCCGCGGCGCGGGCGCGCCGGGCTCGTAGGCCACGAGGCGCGGCTTGTCGCCATCGCGTTCCACGAGGTGCCAGAAATTCGCGGAGCCCACGGTATCGGCCACGAGATGGATGCGCGCCGTCTCCACGGGGTTGATGACGTTGTGCGTCTTCCACGAATCGAAAATCCAGCACTCGCCCGCCGCCATGTGCACGCTCTTTTCCAGGCACAAAAAGCGCACGGCGGGATTCGTCACCGCCGGGATATGCACGCGCACGTGGTGCATCCAATAGTAATTGGTATCCACATGCGGCGTCGCATCGTGCTGCCCCGCGATGCGCATGAGCCGCGACCGCCCGATGACCGTGCCGAGCGAGGCGAGCACCTGCTGGATGTACGGGCACCGCTCGAGAAACGGCGTCGGCCGCATCGGCCCCTTCACCTCGTCATTCATTCCGCCGCCCACGGTGATGAGCGGCAGCGCCGTATTCCCCGCATGCCCCTGCGGATGCGCCCGCCATTCGGATTCGGTAAATTGCAGCACCTCCGAGGCAAGACGTTCGGCATCGAAGCGGAGCGGGAGCTGGTAAAATTCCTGGTGGAGTCGGAACATGGCGGCCAGCAGCAGGTTGTTGCCGAGCGGGCTGGGGGCGTCAATGCAACTTGGTGCGCTTGGTGGCGTGACCAATGTGGCTCCCGACTCCGCTCGGGAGTTTGAAAGCATCGCGCGTAGCGCCCAATTTTGAGAGGTATCCGCAGGCCGTGAGCCGTGCGGAAGAATGGGCGCTGCCAATGGTAACTTGTGGGAAACGCGGCATAGCCGCTGGGCGCTGGGCTTTGAACTCCCGCACGGAGTCGGGAGCCACTTTGGGCGCCCCCCAAAGCGCCTCCCGCCCCCAAACAATTTTCATTTCCCATCCTCCCGCTTCCGCAGTCATGATCCCCGCTGTGAAATCCGTCTTGCTTGCTTTGGTTGTCGGCGCGTCGCCTGTGATGGCGGCGGATCTGTTTCCGTTTCAGTTGCCGTGGGATGATGCCTCCGCGTCGGCGACGAATATCAGTTTCCTGAACGACAAACCCGCCGGCGGCGCGGGGTTCATCACCGTGAAGGACGGGCACCTTTTCGCGGGCGACAAACGCTTCCGCATCTTCGGCGTGAACACGTGCTTCGCCGCCGATTTCCCGGACAAGGACCTGGCGCCGAAGGTCGCCGCGCGCATGGCGAAATACGGGATCAACTGCGTGCGCTTCCATCACATGGACATGATGAGCGCGCCCGGCGGCATCTGGGCCAAGGACATGAAGACGCTCGATCCCGGCCAGCTGGATCGGCTCGATTGGTTCATCGCGAAGCTTAAGGAGAACGGCATCTACGCGGACCTGAACCTGCACGTCTCGCGCACGTATCCGGATCGCCCGAAGGCGGAGAAGAAGACGAACCCGGATTACGACAAGGGCGTCGACAACTACTGCGCCGTGATGATCGAGATGCAGAAGGATTACGCGCGCCAGCTGCTCACGCACGTGAACCCCTACACCGGCAAAAGCTATGCGGAGGAGCCCGCCGTGGCGCTGGTGGAGATCAACAACGAGAACTCCCTCGGCTTCCAATGGTGGGCCAAGGAGATGGATGATCTCATTGATGTCTATCGCACGGAGCTGGAGGAGAAATGGACGAAGTGGATCGCCAAGAAATACGAGAGCGATGCCAAGGCCATCGATGCCTGGAAAGAAGGCTCCCGCGCGCCCGGCCCGGAGATCCTGTGGGGCGGCGGCACCGCGCTGAAAGAAGCGCCCGCCGATGGCAAAGGCGTGGAGGCCAAATGGTATTTCGAGCAGCACGAGGGCGCCGTGGCGAAGGGCACGATCGAGGGCGATCACATCACCTTCAAAATCGACAAACCCGGCCAGGCGATGTGGCACTGCCAATTCAGCGCGGCGGGGCTGTCGCTCGTGAAAGGCGAGCGCTACGAAGTGCGCTTCCGCGTGAAGGCGCCGAAGGAAACGAGCATCAGCGTGGGTTTGATGCAGGCGCACGAGCCGTGGGGGCAGCTCGGCAATGCGAGCGTGAAAGCCGGCCCGGAATGGCGCGAAGTCTCCGCGCTGATCACCGCGAGCAATTCCGACGGCGGCGCGCGCGTAACCATCGGCGGCATGGGCCTCAGCACGGGCGTATTTGAATTTGAAAAGATCTCCCTCCGCCCCGGCCCCGTGGACGGCGAGGTCACGCACGACGCCGCCGGCCACGTGCCGATGCTGAAGCGCCGCGACATCGCGCGCTACACCACCGCGAAGCAGCGGGACTGGCAGCAGTTTATCTGGGACACCGAGATCGCGTATTGGAATGGAATGCGCGACTTTTTGAAACAGGATCTGAAGGTGAAAGCGCCCATCGTCGGCACGCAGGGCTTTTGGAGCTCCGGCTTCACGCAAGCGGGCATGGACGTGATCGATTCGCACGCCTACTGGCACCACCCCGATTTCCTCGGCCACGGCTGGAACGCGGACATCTGGACCGTGAAAAATGAGACGATGGTGGGGAACAAGGAAGGCGGCACGCTTTCGGGCCTGGCGGCGCAGCGCGTGGCGGGAAAGCCCTTCATCTGCACGGAGTATAATGAGTCGGCGCCAAACACGTATTCGGTCGAGACCTTCCCGCTCATCCTGAGTTTTGCCGCGCTGCAGGATTGGGATGGGATCTTCGCCTTCAGCTACAGCCACCGCGGCTCCGGCGAGTGGGGGCAGGAGTTTTTCAACAACTTCTTCGATATCGACCGGCACCCCGGAAAGATGGCCACGCTACCCGGGGCGGTGCTGAGTTTTCGGCGGAGAGATTTGACTCCCCATTCTGACTCCATGGTTCAGTCGATCGAGTTACCGGAGGCTCTCGATCGTGCCTTGCGGTCCGGGCCACGGGTGGGTTTCCAAGGTGATTCTCTCTTGGTGGGCGCGATGTGGTTCAATCGAATGGCGTACCGGCCAACGGGTCTGCCACAAATGGTGGAAGCGAAGGATAAGTGGGGTTCTGGTTCTGGTGACAAACTGACCACTTGGGGGCCGCGTGGAATGATCACGTCGACATCGAAAATGTACCTGCACGCGGGCTTTCTGGAACGTGGGGCATGGGGCACCGCCACCGGGATCAAGTTTACGAATGGCGAGATGAACCGGCAGTGGGGCTGTTTTCAAATCACTGTGCTGGAGGGAGAATCGTTTTTGACGGCCAAGCGCCTGCTCATCACCGCCACGGGCGAAGTGGAAAACACCGGCATGGGCTGGAAAAATGCGGAGAAGACCACCGTGGGCCGGGATTGGGGGAAAGCCCCCGTGCTGGTGGAAGGCCCGGCGGCGAAGATCGAGATTTACGGCGACGGAAAGCTAAAAGCCTGGGCGTTGGACGAGCGCGGCCAGCGCCGCGTGGAAGTGCCGGCGAAAGGCAACACGATCGAGATCGGCCCGGAATACAAGACGCTGTGGTATGAGGTGGTGCGGGAGTAGTGGATTCACGAAGAGCCGCCGCCCTCTTGGTGGCGTGACGCTCCGCGTCGCGCTTGGTTAAAGTGCAGTCCGTCGCGCGACGCCCTTCTTTCCGGGGCGGCTGCCTTGCGGTGAAGCGGACGTTGATGGTCTTCTCGCCGAGGGCGATGCTTCGGTCGACCGCCGCCGTGGTGCTATTGCGGGCCAAAGGCCCAGGATAAGCCAGCCCAGGGCAACGCCCTGGGTCAACGAATCAATAACGGTCGAGCCCTGAAAGGGCGGAATAAAGAATACCGGACGGGCGCCGGGTATTGAACCGCGCATTTTATCGCGCCCCTTTGGGGCTTGGATCGTTGTGGTGCCGAAAACCCAGAGCGTTGCCCTGGGCTGGCTTATTTCGGGCCTTTGGCCCTCCGAACACGATCGTTCGCCCGTGCCGAACAACCTCGAGAAATCGTCGCTCTTTTTAGGCGCGACGCAGAGCGTCACGCCACCAAGGGGCGCCCCGGCTCCCCAGTGAAAGCGCCCTCAAAAGTAGCGCGCCATCCACCTACTGCTCCAGCCGGTACAAATGCGTCTTCGTCCGCAGGATCATCGTTTTCCCCACGACCGCCGGGCTCGCCATGCAGCCGGACTCCAGCTTGTTCGTGGAGATCAGATTGAAGGCATCCGACGCCTCCACGACGTAGCTCTTGTTCCACGTATCGAAAAAGTAAACGTGCCCATCCGCCGCGAGCGGCGTGGCCGCAAAATCCGGCCCGAGGCGCTGTTGCCACACGATGGATCCATCCGCCGTATTCAGGCACGAGGCGATGCCCGTGTCGTTGATCATAAAGAGCCGTTCGCCCACGATCACGGGCGTGGATTCCTCGGGCCCGCCTTTGATTTGCTTCCACACCACGTGCGTCTCCGTGATGTCCCCGCTGGCATTCGGGTCGGCCTTGATCGCCCACGTTTGCGGCTTCGGGAAACCGGTCTCGATGTAGATTTGTTTGCCGTCGGTGACCGGCGTGGGGACGTTGGAGAAGCCGGGGATTTTCACCCACCACAGCTCTTTGCCGGTGAGCGGGTCCTGGCCGTAAAGGCGCTCGGCGGCGATGGTGACGCAGATCGGTTTGCCGCCAAACTCGAAGACCGTGGGCGTGCCGTAGGCCTTGCGCCGATCGGCGGTGCGCTGCGCGAGCTCGGGCTTCGCGCTGCGGTCCACTTTCCACGCGAGCTTGCCGTCCTTCTTAGACAGCGCGGCGCCGAGTTGCACGTCGCCCGCGCCGTCGCAGGCGAGAAACAGCAGATCCTTCCAGCCGCTCATGCTGCCGCCGGCGCCGTTCTGCTGGTCCCAATGGAGCTCGGTGTTTTCCCAGATTTTTTTGCCCGTCTTCAGATCAAGGCACGCCGTGCCCACGGTGCCAAACGTGGCGTAGAGCCGGTCGCCTTCGAGCAGCGGGGTGGGGGAGGCGAAGCTGTTGCGCTGGTGCTTTTCCGGCGGCGTCTCCACGTGGAAAATCTCGCTGTCCCAAATCGTCTTCCCGCTGGCGAGATCGAGGCAGAGCGCGTGGAGCGATTTGCCGTCCTCGAGGGCCGTGGTGCAGTAAATGCGGTCGCCCGAGACCACGGGCGAAGACCACCCTTCGCCGGGCAGCGCGATCTTCCATTTGATGCCGCGCCCTTTCTTGTCGTCCCAGCTCGTCACCAGCCCATGCGCGCCCACGGAGTTGTTGCCCGTGGGGCCGAGAAAGCGCGGCCATTCATCCGCCGCGGCGGCGCTGAGCATGGAGCCGGCGCGGAGCGCGAACATGGCAAACAAGACGGACGACTTCGGCATCATGGAAGACAGGTATTCAGTACCCGCAAATCGCGCGGAGGGGAGCGGAAAGATGGGGAAAAATGAAACACCCCGGCAGCCAAGATCCCATGTGCCAGCGACGGGGCGCGTCGAATGTGGCTCCCGACTCCGTTCGGGAGGTTGAAAGCATCGCGCGCAGCGCCCAATTTGGAGAGGCGTTCGTAGGTAGCGGGCGGGCAAAAGAATGGGCGCCGCCAATGGTAACTTGTGGGAAACGCGGCATAGCCGCTGGGCGCTGGGCTTTGCACTCCCGAGCGGAGTCGGGAGCCACTTTGGGCGCGACGCAGAGCGTCACGCCACCAAGAGTCCTCCCCCGATTCTACGCTCGACGCTGCCGCCCGCTTTCGCGCACGGTGCGGGCCCATGGTTTGGTCCCGCTTTCTCCTTGTTGTGGTCGCTTGTCTCCTCGCCGGTTGCGCGGGGGGCGTCATCGATACGAGCAAAACCTTCACGATGGTGGTGCTCGATGCGGGCCACGGCGGGCACGATAGCGGGACGACGAGCCGCTGGGCCGGCCGGGAGAAGGATCACACGCTCAGCGTGGTGCGGCGCTTGCAGCCAAAGCTGGAGGAAGCCGGGTTCAAGACGGTGCTCACGCGGGGCGATGACACCTTCATCCCGCTCGATACCCGCGCGCGGATTTCGAACCAGCAGACGAATGCGATTTTCGTGAGCATCCATTTCAACGACTCGCCGAATTCCAGCGTGCACGGGTGCGAGGTCTACTACAAATCGCCGTGCTCGGCGGGCATCGCGGCCAATGTGCTCAAGCAGATGAACGCGCTGCCGGGCGTGGCGGACCGCGGCGTGCGCACCGCGAATTTCCGCGTGTTGAAGAAGAACCAGTACCCGGCGATTTTGGTGGAGTGCGGCTTTTTGTCGAACCCCGCGGAGGGCCGGCGCTGCGCCAGCGGGGTCTTCCAGGAAGCCGCCGCCGCGGCGATCGTCAAAGGGTTGCAGACGCAGCGGTACGGGAGCGTGGAGCTGGTGGCGGTGCGGTGAGCGCCTTGGTGGCGTGACGCTCTGCGTCGCGCCTCATGAACAATCCCCTTTTTTACGAGGCGCGATGTCTTTTGCCAGGCGCGACGCAGAGCGTCACGCCACCCAGGGACTTCCGGCCCTTCGGGCCGGAGACGACTTTCGGTAGCGGCTTTGGATAACGGAGCTGCGAGCTTCCGCTCTCAGACTGCGACCTCCCGGTCGCAGCTACATTCACCGGGCGCGACGCAGAGCGTCACGCCACCAAGGCGCTTCCGGCCCGAAGGGCCGACGGCCACTAGCCGGGGGCTCTAGCCCCCGGAATGAGACGAAGCGGAAATGCGCCGCGAAGCCGGCGCCGGAGACTGAATTTATGGGGATGGATGAAATGATTTCGGAGGTTTCCGGCGCCGACTTCGCGGCGCATGCCTCTTTTCCACGGGATCCGGGGGCTAAAGCCCCCGGCTAGTGGCCGTCGGCCCTTCGGGCCGGAGACGACTTTCGGTAGCGGCTCTGGATAACGGAGCTGCGAGCGGAAGCTCGCAGACTGCGACCTGCCGGTCGCAGCTACATTCACCGGACGCGACGCAAAGCGTCACGCCACCAAGGCGCTTCCGGCCCTTCGGGCCGGAGACGACTTTCGGTAGCGGCTTTGGATAACGGAGCTGCGAGCTTCCGCTCTCAGACTGCGACCTCCCGGTCGCAGCTACATTCACCGGGCGCGACGCAAAGCGTCACGCCACCAAGGCGCTTCCGGCCCGAAGGGCCGACGGCCACTAGCCGGGGGCTTTAGCCCCCGGAATGAGACGAAGCGGAAATGCGCCGCGAAGTCGGCGCCGGAGACTGAATTTATGGGGATGGATGAAATGATTTCGGAGGTTTCCGGCGCCGACTTCGCGGCGCATGCCTCTCTTCCACGGGATCCGGGGGCTAAAGCCCCCGGCTAGTGGCCGTCGGCCCTTCGGGCCGGAGACGACTTTCGGTAGCGGCTTTGGATAACGGAGCTGCGAGCTTCCGCTCGCAGACTGCGACCTGCCGGGCGCAGCTACATTCACCAGGCGCGGCGCAGAGCGTCACGCCACCAAGGCGCTTCCGGCCCTTCGGGCCGGAGACGACTTTCGGTAGCGGCTTTGGATAACGGAGCTGCGAGCTTCCGCTCTCAGACTGCGACCTCCCGGTCGCAGCTACATTCACCGGGCGCGACGCAGAGCGTCACGCCACTTTGGGCCCTAATCCGTATCCCCGCTCCGCCCCTCGATGAAATCCTGCACGATGGGATCGGGGCTGGCTTGGAGCTCGGCGACGGTGCCGAGGAAATGCAGGTGGCCTTCGTGAAGGAAGGCGACGCGGTCGGCGCAGTGGAAGGCGGTTTTCATGTCGTGCGTCACGACGATGGACGTCACGCCGAGGCGCTTTTGCAGGCGGCGGATGAGGTGGTTGATGCTGTCCGTGGTGATCGGGTCGAGGCCGGTGGTGGGCTCGTCGTAGAGGATGCAGCGCGGGCGGCCGATGATCGTGCGGGCGAGGCCCACGCGCTTGCGCATGCCGCCGGAGAGCTCGCTCGGCATCTTCTTTTGCTCGCCGGGGAGGTCGACCATTTCCAGCGCTTCGTCGATGCGGCGGGCGATCTCCGCTTCGTCCGTGATCTTTTGTTCGCGCAGCGGGAAGGCCAGGTTTTCCTCCACGCTCATCGAGTCGAAGAGCGCGGCGCTTTGGAAAAGCATGCCCACTTTCCGGCGCACGTCCGTGAGCTTGCGCTCGGGCAGCTCCGTGATGGGCTCATCGTCCACCAGCACCTCGCCGGAGTCCGGCTTCAGCAGGCCGATGAGGTGTTTTAAAATCACGCTCTTGCCGCAGCCGGAGCGGCCGAGGACGACGAGCGTCTCGCCTTCGTGCACGGTGAGCGAGACGCCGCGGAGGACGACTTTGTCGCCAAAACTTTTGGTGAGTTCGCAGATCTCGATCATTCGACGGAAGCGAAAACGATGTTGAGGCCGAAGGTGAGGATGAAATTCACCATGAGCACGGCGAGCGAGCCGATGACGACCGCTTCCGTGGGCGCGCGGCCCACGCCGGCGGCGCCGTTTTCCGCCTTCAGGCCCTGGTGGCAGGCCACCTGCACGATCACGATGCCAAAGGCGAAGGCCTTGGTGAGCGTGATGAAGACATCCTTCAGCTTGGTCCAGTGGATGAGGTTGCTATCGAAGGGCGCCATCGGGATGCCCATGAGATCCACGCCCACCACGCGGGAGATGAAGACGCCGAACGCGCAGCATTCCGCGGCGAGCAGGGGCATGGCGATCATGATGGCGATGGTGCGCGGGACGACGAGGTAATCGACCGGATGCACGCCGATCGCGCGCAGGGCGTCGACCTGCTCGGTGACTTTCATCGTCCCGATTTCCGCGGCGATGCTGGCGCCGACGCGCCCCGCGACCATGAGCCCCGTGAGCACCGGGCCCAACTCGCGGAAGAGCGAGACGGACACGACGCTGCCCACCGCGCTCTCCATGCCGAGGCGGTGAAATTGAAAATACGTCTGCGCCGCAAACACGGCCCCCGTGAACGCGCCCGTGACGATGACGACGAGCTGCGAGCGCGCGCCCATTTCGAGGAGCTGATTCAACACCAGCCGCCAGCGGATGCGCGATGGCACCATGGCGCGGATCGTCTCCGCGAAGAGGTAGGCGAGTTCGCCGAGGTATTCCAAAAAGGAAAGCGTCGTGCGGCCGAGCGAAGCAAACATGCGCGGGGACTATTGGAGAGAGCGCCGCCGCTCCGCAAGTGTGCGCGTGGGATTTACGGAGGTGTCATGGGGGAGGGGGCGGGGGAGTGGTCACGAGTCAGTCGGCGGCCCGTGGGGTTGGAAGCTGTGGGGGCTGCGGAGGGAGCAGTGGTGGCGCCGCGGGAGAATTCACAGGACCGATAGGTCCCATGGGACGCATAGGTCCGATGGATTGCGCGTCAGCACGAGAGCGGAGTGCCCGAACGAAGGGCCGCGCCCACTGCACACTGAATACTGCTCGCCGCGCCCTCGACCTTAAGCCGGCAACCGGATCGGCTGCGTCTTCGTCTTCTTGGGATTCAGCTCCGCCGGGATGGTGCCGACGATTTTCGCCGAGAGACCAAGCTTGGTGAAGATGGCCTTCAGCTCGGTGATGGTGAACGAGGGGGATTCGAACTCCATGTAGACGATGTCGTGATTGCTATCGACTTTGTAGTGCAAGCCGGGGATGGCCTCGAGTTCGTGGTCGAGTTCCAAAATTTTTTCCAGATTGCGGACGCCAGCGGCGTAGACCTCGAGTTCGATCATGGTGGTCGGAATTGGTTTGACCACGTTAGGCGAACGCCCGGCGAATTGGCAATTGGCAAATGGAAGGAAGACTGGAAAAGGCGCAAGGGTCCTTGGTGGCGTGACGCTCTGCGTCGCGCCGAAAGAGCGAATCAAGGCGCCAGGCCCTGGAATGGCGAGGCGCGTGCCCCTCTTGGAAAGCGAGCGCCATCCCTACCTTTGCTGCTCGCTCCACTCGCTTGGAAGGAGAGGCACGCGTCCCGCCGTTCCAAGGCGCCGGCGCCTTGGTGCGCTTTTTTGGGCGCACAACACCGAGCATTCCGCCCGCCCCGAGCCCTCCGCTTTCGTGAACACCATCCCCTGCGCGCCCCGGGCCCATGTCGCCCAAATGGAAGATTTGAAATGCTAACGCCTGATTTTGCAGGAGAAGGAGCGGTTTTCGCGGCGAGAATCTTCAGCCATGTTAGATGGAATTTTCGTTCTCCATGTAAATCCGTGTGGACAACGGATTTCCCGCTTACTAAGTACCCCAGCTACCAAAACCGCCGCCTCCCGCCCTCACACCGACTTTTCTTTCTATGCCTCGTTTTGAATACATCGCCCTGGACGCCAAAGGAGTTGAGTCCCGTGGCGTCGTCGACGCCTCCAATCAGAATGATGTGGTGAGCCAGCTTCGCTCGTCGGGCTACTTCCCCACCAGCGTCGTGCCGGAGGGGCAGGGGCCCAAGCCGGCGAAAGGCGCCGCCAAAGCCAAGACCGCTCGCGCCATCGCGCCGGCCGGCGCCAAAAAAGGCGGCGGCATGGTCCTCTTCAAGCGCAAGTCGGTGAAGAGCAAAGTGCTCATGATTTTCACCCGCCAGCTCGCCACGCTGATCGACGCGGGTCTCCCGCTGCTCAAAGGTCTCGCCGTGCTCGCCAAGCAGGAAAAAGATCTCGTGCTGCGCGACGCCATCAACTCGATGTCCGATGCGGTGCAAGGCGGCAGCACGTTCAGCGAATCGATGGGCCAGCACCCGAAGATTTTCAACCGCCTGTATGTCTCCATGGTGAAAGCCGGTGAAATCGGCGGTGTGCTCGAGCTGGTGCTGCAGCGTCTCGCCGAGTTCCAGGAAAAGGCGCAGAAGATTAAGAACAAGATCAAGTCGGCCATGACCTACCCGATGGTGGTCATGTTCATCGCCCTGGTCATCCTGTTCTTCCTGATGACGACCATCGTGCCGAAGTTTCAGCAGATCTTTAACGACATGTTGAACGGCACGCCCTTGCCCGGCCTGACGCTGTGGGTCATGAACCTCAGCCAGTTCGTGCAGAACATGTGGGTGCCGCCGAATCTCTTCATCACCCTCGGCCTCATCTTCGCGGTCGGCATGGGCTGGTGGGCGCTGAACAACACCGAGAAGGGCAAGAACGGCTTCGACCGCTTCAAGCTCCGCATGCCGGTGTTTGGCGACATCCTGCGCAAGGGCGCCATCGCCCGTTTCTCCCGCACGCTCGGCACGCTGGTGACGAGCGGTGTGCCGATTTTGCAGGCGCTGAATATCACCAAGGAAACCGCGGGCAACGTGGTGCTGGCGGACGCCATCTCCAAGGTGCACGACGCGGTGAAAGAGGGTGAAAGCATCGTGGCCCCGCTCGAGGCGAGCGGCGTGTTCCCGCCGATGGTGATTTCCATGGTGGACGTCGGTGAAGAAACCGGCCAGCTGCCGGACATGCTCCTGAAGGTCGCCGAAGTGTATGACGACGAAGTGGACAATGCGGTGGAGAGCCTCACCTCGCTGCTGGAGCCCATCATGATTGTGTTCCTGGCTGTCATCGTCGGCACCATCGTGATTGCGCTCTTCCTGCCGCTCATCGAAATCATCAAAAAGATGCAGGGCGGCGCCGGCGGGGGCTAGAAACAGGCGGGTCGAATAAGTCAGTTTTCACTCGCAGAAACACCAACGAGAGTTACTTTTAGGCTATGCGTACTCCGCGTCTCTCCTCAGCGTTCACCTTGATTGAAGTCGTCACCACGATGGCGATCATCATTATCCTGACCAGCATCGTCGTCGGCATTGCCGGCTACGTGCAAAACAAGGCCAGCCGCTCGCGGGCCGAGGTGGAGCGCTCCACCATCCTGGGCGCGTGCGAGAACTACAAGAGCGACACCGGCGGCTATCCCGTGGATGCCTCGGCGGATGTGGCCACGGACACCCTCTCGCCCAAGAAGCACTTCAACCCCACAGCCACCGAATACCAAAAGGCGAGCGTCTTTCTGTATAAGGAGCTGACCGGCGACAAGGTGCCCGCCAGCGGCGGCGGCACGGACCCGGACGGCGTGCCGGATACCGATACCAGCGGGAACCCGCTTTATCCCTCTTATCTCAAGCAGTACGACCCGCGCATCCTGATGACGGTGCGGGACGCCAACACCCGGAAGATCACCAAGGTGACCGGCTTCCAGGATCCCTGGGGCTACTTCTACGCCTATTCCACGGCGGGCATGTCGGAGGAAAAGAAGTTTCAGGACCTGCTCCGCGTCGGCACTGCCGGCGCGAAACGCTCGGTCGGCGCGCAAAATCCCGGCTTTAATATCGCCGGCCCCGATTTCTGGTCCACCGGCGGCAGCAAACCCTTGACGGCGCCCGTCTCCGACAAGCAGAAGGAGCAGGAACAGGCGAAGTGGGTCAAGAACTGGTAGGCTCCGTGGTGGCGTGACACCCTCGGTGGCGTGACGCTCCGCGCCGCGCCGAGTGGAAGGAGCCACCGTGTGGCGCTCTGCTCATGGTGCAGCGCCGCTCCAGCTCCGGGCATCTTGCGCATGCCCAGCGTGGTTTCCGGCCCGAAGGGCCGACGGATACTAGCCGGGGGCTTCAGCCCCCGGGGCCAAACGATCGCGAAATGCGCCGCGAAGTCGGCGCCGGAGACCGCCATCCACGAGCCTTCTTTTATCGCTGCTGCGATGGCCAAAACTTTCTTGCCGTCACCGTTTCCGGCGCCTACTTCGCGGCGCATTCTCGCGCCTATTAATTCCGGGGGCTAAAGCCCCCGGCTAGTGGCCGTCGGCCCTTCGGGCCGAAACACCGACGAATTCTTCCACGAACTCAGAGCATTTTAAATAAAGGTGTGGCCGCCCAGGGCTGCCTCCGAGCGGCTCCGACTCAAATGGAACCGCGCTAGTTCCTGTAAAGCCAATCAAGGCGCGCGACCCGCTCCTTCATCACCACACGCCTGGCCGGAAATGACTTTTCGCAAACCGCTTTAATCCCATCCCAACAAAATTCGTTCCTGATGGTTGACTGTATACTTCCTATGAAAATCTCCCGGTACCGCTGGGTTGTGGCCCTCGCGGCGGCCGGTGTGGCCGTCTCGGCCCTGGCCCTGGCGCAAACACAGGCTCAGACACCGACACAGGCGCAAGTAAGCCCCGCGCCCGCCGTCCAGGCGGCCCCGCTCCGCCGGTGGTCGGAATATGAAATCATCATGTGGACGGGAGACTCCGCCTACAAAAAGCCCGAGAAGCTCCCGGTGTTCTGGAAGCGCCTCCGCGAGATGGGCGTGACGGCGGGCATGGTGCATGGCGACGGCGACCTGCGTCCGCTGCTGGAGGAAAAGGTGCCCTACTACGTGGAAAACATGGTGAACAAAGGCCTGTGCCTGAAGTTCAGCAGCAACGTGCGCGACTGGGATAAATTCGTCACCGCGTGGAAGAGCAAGCGCGACGAGGCCGGCTGCGTGCGCGACTATTGTTTCGACGACCCGCAGTGGCGCGGCTGGGCGCGCAAGGAGGTGGAGTCGCTCGTCAAAAAGAACGCCCCGCACGCCCCGCTGCTCTACAATCTCCGCGACGAGCTGAGCGTCACGCAGTCCGCCAATCCGTTCGACTACGACTTCGCCCCCGCCGCGCTCGCCGGCTTTCGCAAATGGCTGGAGGGCCGCTACCACACGCTGGCGGCGCTGAACGCGGAGTGGGAGACCCAATTTAAAACGTGGGACGAAGTGAAGCCTTTCACCACCGACCGCATCAAAAACCGCATGGCCAGCGGCGACGCCTGGCCCCGCGGCAATCCCGATTGGCAGGCCGTGCAAAAGCTGAAGTTCCAGCCCTTCAAATTATCGGGCCCGGCCACGCGCTGGAACTTCGCGCCGTGGGCGGACCACCGCACCTACATGGATGTCTCGCTCGCCGGGATGCTCGATGAGCTGCGCCGCACCGCGCACGCGCTCGACCAGTGGACGCCCGTGGGCATCGAGGGCACGCAGATGCCGTCGGCGTTTGGCGGCTATGATTTGTGGCGGCTCTCGCAATCGCTCGATTGGGTGGAGCCGTACGACGTCTGCGGCGCGCGGGCGATTTTCGGATCGTTCATGCCCGGCCGCACGTTCCTCACCACCGTGGGCGAGCAGGACGCCGCCGCCGCGCGCCGCCGGCTGTGGCATTTGCTGCTGGAGGGCGACCGCGGCTGCCTCATTTGGTGGAGCGAGGATTCGATTGATTGGAAGAGCGACGACTACGCGCTCACGCCGCGCGCGAAGGCGCTCATCCCCGTCCTGCAGGAGATGCGCGGCCCGCTGGCGCAGCTCATTTTTCAAGCCACGCGCGAGCGCGATCCCATCGCCATTCACTACAGCCAGCCGAGTGTGCAGGCCGCCTGGCTGATCGAGAGCGTGGAGGATGGCTCCACGTGGCTGCGCCGCTTTTCCAGCTACGAAGCCGCGCGGAACCTGCACGCAAAAGTCCGGATGAATTGGATGCGCACCCTGGAAAATGCCGGCTACAGCCCCGTGTATCTTTCGAGCGAGCAGATCGAGCAGGGCGCGCTCGCGAAATTCCGCACGCTCGTGCTCCCGCGCAGCTACGCGCTGTCTGATCGCGAGGCCGCGGAGATCGGGAAATTCCTCGCCCCCGCCGGCGCCACCGTGCGCAACGTGCTGGCCGATGGCTACGCCGGGTTTTTCGACGAACACTGCCGCCTGCGCCCCGCTTCCGCCCTCGCCGGCCCGCTCAAGGATCGCTGGGTGCCCAACAGCGAAGCGCCCGAAAACATCTGCGTCACCACGAGCCAGCCCCGCCCGGCCTTTGGCAGCCTGGCCTTCGACATGCAGCGCCTCGACCAGCCCGCGCCCACCGCCTGGCTCCGCCAATGCCTGTCCGATCTCCCGCCCGCCGTGGAAGTCCCCGTCGACGCCGAGGTCCGCGTCACCCGCCACCGTCTCGGCGCCGCGCGCCTGCTCGCCTTCGAGCAAAACCACGTCTACCAAATGGGCGAGGACCTGAAGGACAAAGGCGCCACCCGCAAAGACCCCGTCACCTTTACCGCCAACCTCCGCGAGAAAGGCCACGTCTACGATCTGCGCGAGGAAAAATACCTCGGCGAAACCGATCACGTGCGCCTCACCGTCGCCCCCGAAGTCCCCACCATCCTCGCCGTGACCAAGACCAAGCTGCCCGAGGGAGACCCCGTGGCCGCGCTGCAAAAGATGGCCGGAGGAGAGTAGTCCCCGCGTCGCTGAACAAAGGTAATGATGGCACAGCCCCCTTGGTGGCGTGACGCTCCGCGCCGCGCGAAGCCGCGGTGGGAGGAGCGTCGGGCGGGAATGTGGCTCCCGACTCCGTTCGGGAGTTTGAGCAAAGCGCGCAGCGCCTAATTTTTGAACCGCCCGCCGCAGCGAGGAACTCTCAAATCAGGCGCTGCGCGCGGTGTTTGAACTCCCGAACGGAGTCGGGAGCCACATTCCCGCCTGGCGCTCCTCCCCACCGCGGCCTCGCGCGACGCCGAGCATCACGCCACCAAGATCGCCGCTCGGCGCTGGCGCCCCCCTTGCGAGTTCGCTTCTCCCGCGTTAGACCGCTTCGGATGGCTTACGGGATCTGCCCAAGCTGCAAACTCAAACGCATCGCCTATTCCTCTCCCGATCCGGAGGAATTCCCATGGACGCAGTGGCGCTGCGGCCATTGCGGCTACCTCGCCGAGGAAGACGAGCGACAAGAGCGCGGTTGCCCACATTGCCGCTCCACCACTTTTGGCAGTCTGCTGATCAAAGACCGCCAAGGCTTCCACCGCTGGTGCTGCGCCTGCGGGAGCTTCGAGGACACGCTGGATTCTTTCGGCCGATGAGAAAAGAGCGGAAAGCCATCCCAGCGTCCTTCCCCGCCGGCTAACGCCCGCCCCCCGGAAACGGTGACGGTTCCGCTACAAAGCGTTCGCCACTTGCGCTGCCCCGGCCCGTTCCCTAGGCACGGTAGGCCATGTCTCGGATGCAACATTTCTTTCGCCGCCATCCGGTTCTATACGACGTGCTAATGTGGTCGGTGCCGGCGTTGGTCCTCGGGGCAGTGCTCCGGGCGATGATTCTGAGCTATATGCCGTATGGCTTCTGGGGGCCGGACTCGAAGAGCTACTTCGATTTCGCCCATGAGCTGATCAACCACCACCGGTTCGAATTCGAGGAAAAGCGGCGCTACGTCTACCCGATCCTCATGGTGCCCCTCGCCGCGCTCCCGGGCGCTCCGCTGCGCTGGCTGGCCCTGCTGCAGCATGCGCTGGGGCTGATCTCCGTCCTGCCCATGGCGTACGTGATGCGCAAATCGTTTCGCCTTTGGCGCTGGTGGATCGTTCCCGTCACCGCGCTCTACGTCAGCCTCCCGCTCTTTTTGTGGTACGAGCATGAGCTGCTCGGCGAAGCCTTCTTCTTTTCCATGCTGCTCTGGGCCTTTGGCGGATGGGCCGCCTGGACGACCACGCCGGACCCCGCCCGCGCGCGCCGTTTGTTTTGGTGGTTCTACGTTCCGCTGGCCGCGTTTCTTTTGACGAAGCCCTCCGGGCGCTTTCTCGTCCCGGGCCTCGTGTGCGGCTTCGTGATGCTGCGATCCTGGCGCGTCCTGAATTGGCGGCACTGGACCGCCCTCGTCGCGCTCTTTGCCGCCACGCTCACCGCGGGCGCGCGCTGGCAGGCGGCCTGGCTCCTTTACGTGGCGACGCTGCCCCTCACGCAGCTCGATACGCCCGCGCACGCCGAGTACAAGGCCGAACTGCGCCCCATGGTAGAATCCTACGTCCGGGACATCGATGCGTATTATTTTTTCGAGGATGAGCGCAGCCGCGGCGGCGTGAGCCCGTTTTATTTCCTGAAAGAGCCGAGCAAGGAAAAGGCGCCCCCGCTCTGGGCCGCCCTCGATCAGGACGAAAAGAAGAAGGACGACCTCTATCTGTCGCTGGCCATCGAGGGGATCAAAGCGAAGCCGGTCACGTTTCTCTACCTCGGCCTGCAGCGGCTCGTCGCCTCGGCCGGCATGGCGCGCTTTGACTTCACGCGCTTCACCTCCGCGAGCCTCGAGCTGCGTCAGCACGAGGGCTATACCGAGGCGGAGAACACCATGAAGCGCGGCAAGCTCAGCGGATTGCCGCTCGCCTTCGGCCTGCCGAAGAGCGCGCCCCTGCCGCCGTACGACGAGTTCAGCCCGCGCCTCACCCCCGCGCCCGATGGCTGGGCCGAGCGCCGGATGGTCGCCTGGGCCGCGTGGCTGCAGCCGTACTCGGATCTGGTGACGCTCCCCATCCCGCGCCTCGATGCCCCGGCTTCCGCGTGGTCCATCCGCCACGCGCACATCACCGTGCTCGGGTGGTGGATGATCGGCAGCCTGCTCGTGTCGTTCGTCTATTGGCGCACGCTCGGCATCTGGGCGCTGGCGATCCTCGCCTATCTCGCCGGCGTCTTCGTCGTCTCGATCGTGAATGTCCGCTACTTCGCCCCCGCCTGGCTCGTGCTCCTCCCCATGGCCATGGCGCCGCTGGACGCCCTATTTTCCACACTCCGCCGCCGCCCGGCGGCGTGACGCTCTGCGTCGCGCGTGGTTATAGGCCGAAGTCTCCAAGCGCTGGCCTATTCAGGGCCTTTGGCCCAAACCGCTCCGCCGCAAGCCTGCCCAGCCTCTACCCCCCCGGCCGCGACGCGCTGCGATTGATGTCCTTCCCGAGCACCTGCTCCATCGCGCGGACGATGGGATGCGAGCCGTCGCCGCCGAGCTTGGCGTCCACGACTTCGAGCCGGCGGATGAGATCGAGCACATCCTTGCGCGCGTACGGCCCCCCGGCCGCGGCGCAAAAATGCGTGCGGCAGCCAAACGGGCGGTCCTGGTAAATGATGCATTTGCCGCGCGCATCGAGCATCGGGCAGGCGCCGGTTTCCTCGTTCACGGAGTCCGGCAGCTTGGTGCGGCCGGCGGTGCGCAGGGCCTTCGCGGCCACCATGGCTTCCCCGCGCGTGAGCAGCGGCGTGCTGCGCGTGAGCTTGAACTGGCAGCACTCCGTGCGGCGGATGCAATCCCGCGCCACCGGCCGGGCATCGACTTCCTTGTACACGGCGCGGACTTCGGCAAGCAGCGGGGCGGGATCAATCGGACGGCGATCAGGCATGGCCCGCCAAGGAACCCAATTTCCCGATGAACTCAAGCCCCGGCTCTTGGTGGCGTGAAGCTCTTGGTGGCCCGAAGCTCCAGCTCCGGGCAGAACATCGCGAATTACGTCCGGAACATCCGGGGCGCGGCTCGTATTATTCTGCCCGGAGCTGGAGCTTCGGGCCACCCAGGCTGGGCGCGACGCAGAGCGTCACGCCACCAAGAGAGCTGCCGAAGCTACTTCCCCTTATGCGCCGCAGCGAAAGCGGTGACGCGCTCCTTCTCCGACTCCAGCTTCGCGCGCTCCGCGGCATCCGTGGGCACGCTGACCGACGGGACCACTTCCACCGACACGCCCGCCGGGATTTTCAGCTCCTCCAGCCGGATGCGCCCAAGCGTGTAGAGATGGACATAACCTTCGCCCGCCTGGTTCACGCTGACATCAAAATCATGAGGCGTCTTCGCGTCGAAATCCTCGACGGCCGGCGCGGCCTCGGGCTGGAGATAAAGGACGTGCGGCTGCCCGGGGATGGCGGCGTATTTTTCGAGGAGCGAGTTCAGGATGGCGACATCGCCGGAATAGTGAAAGCGGGAGGTCGGTCCGAACGGTCCGATCTGCCCGCAGACCCGCGCGGCGTCATTGATGATCGCCGTGAGCCCGTCGGACCACCCGCTGCACCCCAGGTGCTCGCGGTGGTGGTATGTCATCAAGGCGCGGGCGGGGAGGAGCGTCAGCGTGAGGACGAGGAAGAGAAGCGAGAGACGGGTTTTCATGGCGGGTGAGATTTCTAAAGTTTGGCTGCCATATCGAGGCGCTCCGGCAACTACTGCTTCGGCGGATTCACCTCGCGCGTCGTGGCGCCGTTGGTGTCGCTGAGGATCAGGATCGCGAGTTTCTCCACGTCGTTGAGCTCGGTGGGTTTGAGCATCTGGTAATCGAGGCCATTGGCGGGGGCGGATTCGGCGGCGAGGGGCACGGCGTGGACTTCGCCGGGGCCGTTGAGGCTGGCGTAGTCGAAGCGGCCGCGGAGGTCGGTGTAGCCGTCCTTGAAGAAGCGGATCGTGCCGTTGTTCAAGCGCGCGTAGACTTTCACATACGCCTTCGCCACGGGCTTGTCGGTGCCGCTGTCGCGCGTCTCCAGGCGGCCGTAGTTTTCGGTCACGTTCAGCTTCAGCGTGTTGGCGTGATACGCCTGCGCCTTGCGCTGGCCGGCGGCGACGACCTCCACGAGCACGTTCGCTTTCGCAAACTCGGCGGGCAGCGGTACGTCGAGCGTGTCTTTGCCTTTCGGCAGATCCTGCTGCGCGGTCTTGCTCGGCTTGATGATGCTGAAGCGGCTCGCATCCTCGCTCACAAACGGGCTGCTGCTGAAGGAAAACTCGGGGTCCATCAGGTAGTAGTTGATGGTCACTTCGCCGAGGTTCTTCCAGGAAAGCGCGATGTTTTTGTTCTCCACCTTGAAGTCGACGGACGGCTCGGTGCTCGCGAGGTCGCTCTGATCCTTCTCGCGATCCGGCTTGTCGCCTTCCTTCTTCGCGCCGGGCTTGCCCTCGATCTCGTCGAGCTGGCCGGTGACTTCGCTGAACAGGCCGCGCCAGCGCGCGATGGGGTAATCCGCATACTTCGCCGCGATGCCGCGCGCATCCGCGAGATTGCTCTCGTAGAAGTCGGCGTAGCAGCGGAAGTAGTCGTGCTGGATCGTGGTCGGGAGCACCTTTGCATCGATGGCGTGGAAGCGCGTGAGCGCCTCGTCCACGCGGTCCTGCAGGAACTGGTAATACGTCACGCTCATGGAATCCATCGCGTCGAGCTGCGGCTTGTAGGCGAGGATATTGAGGAGGCTTTGATACTGGCCGAGGACGGCGGGGTTCGCGATGCGGAACTCCGCGCCGAGCTTGTGCGTGCGCTGATTCACGAGCGGCGAGTATTCCAGGTGCTCGTAGACGCGGCGCTCGATGGGGTCCACGAGGATGAGCTTGGTGCTGAGATACGGCCCGCACTGGCTGAGGAATTCGTCGTGGTGCTTCAGCCATTCGCGGAGCGCGGCGGCGTCGTTGTGCACCACGGCGTAGCTGTAGATGGTGTCGTCCCAGATGTGGTGCGTGTGGAGGAAAGCGGTGAGCTTCTTGAAAAATGCGGCGTCCTTGCAGCGCCACGCGACGCGCGGGAGATTGAGCGAGGCCAGGTTGTTTTGTTCGAGGAAGGTGAAGACCTCGGCATCGGTGCCGTATTGCGAGACGTAATCCCACGACGCTTTGTCGATCTGCGAGAGCTTGCTCACCACGTTGAATTCAAACGGCTTCGCGGCGGCGGCGGCGGTGTTGGCCACGGCGACATTCACCGGGAAGTGCGAAAACTTCGTGCCCGCCTGGCCGGAGACCGCGGGGAAGTAGAAGTAGTACTCGAACGTCTTCGTCGTGTAGGGCTCCAGCCGCACGTAGCGCGATTGCGTGGCCTTGCTGCCCATCACGGGCAGGGCGCCCTGCGGGATTTGCAGGAGCACCTCGGCCTTCGACGGCGAGCTGGTGGGATTGGTGACCACCACGTTCGCGCCGTAAACGGTGCCGGTGAGAAATTCCTCCGTGACGTATTTTTCGAAGCGCTCATTGCCCTCCTGGCGGTAGCGGTCGCCCTCGCGGAAGAAGCTCTGCGAGACGAGCAGTTGCCCCTGCGGCGCGGCGGCGGCGGGCGCGGCGGGCTTGATTTCCTTGTGGTAGACGATCATCGGGCCGCCCGTGGTGATGGTGAACTGCGCGCCCTCCGCCTTCGTGGTGTGCTTGGGCGCATCGAAGGGCAGGTCGGTGACGGCGAGTGCGAGCATCATCTCGGTGAAGTTGCTGCTGGCCTCGACGATGTTGCCGGAGACGAAGGGGCCCTTGTTGCCGGCGGCGACGTGCGCGGCGTAGTCGCGCCAGAACGCATTCACGCCCACGAGGCTGGCGTTCTGCTCGGTGATGCGGAGCTGGTAGTAGTTGTTCTCCGCCCACTCCTTCGTGGCGCCGAGCTGGCGGTAGAGCGCCCGGTACTTGAGGCGGGCTTCGCGGCCGGCAACGTTGCCGAAGTAGGCGAGATCCGTGCCTGCGGCGAGGCCGTCCTTGTCGGAATCGAGGCCCAGTGTGGTGCTGCCCAAGGCGACCTTCGCCTTCGAGAGAACCTCGCCGCGCTTTTTGTATTCCGTCACCGCCTTGCCGGCCTCGGGCATCTTGGCGCGTTCCAGGTCGGTGAGCGCGTCCGCGGCGAGCGCTCCGCGGTCGGCTTCATCTTTGCTCAAAGCGAAGCCGGCTTTGCGGCGGACTTCCAGGCCTTCCAGCTCTTGCTTCGCGGCGGCGGCTTTCATCGGCGCTCCGCCAAGGGCGCCGGTGACCATCCGAGCAGGAACGGGGGACGCCGGCTCCAGGGTCGGCATGGGTGCCGCCGCGGCCGCGGGCGCGTTCAGGCGGCCATCGCGCGGGACGGCACTCTCGGCTTTATCCTGCAGGGATTTGAGCCCGGCGCGGATTTCGCCTTCGCCGCCGCCACCGCCCTGGCCGAGGTCGAGCGCGCGGCCGCGCAGCGCGGTCTCGAAGAGCTGGTCGGCGCGCTCGGGATTCGGCGGGATGAGCTCCCACAGCTCGCGCACGTTGCGGCTGATGTTGGCGGACTCCGCGGGCACGCGCTGGGCGAGGAGCGCGCACTCCACGGTGTTGAGTTTCACATACTCGGACGGCTGCAGATACTTCGCCAGGTTGTTCCCGAGGAGGAAGTCGTCCAGGAAGGTCTTGTCCTTCTTGTTGGCGAGGTAGGGCTTGATGACCTTGTCGAAAAACTCGGGGTCCTTGCGGGCGAGGAAGAAGTTCAGTTCGTGGCAGGCGTATTCCGAATACTTGGCGCGCTTCTCGTCGTCCTTCATCTTCGGCCACTGGAGAATCCAGGCAAACTCCGCGAGCTTGGCGTCGCCGTGCAGCGTAGTGAGGAGGGAATGCACGCCGCTGAGCGTGTCGTACGTTTCCATCTCGCTCGTCAGCACGTCGGCCAGCGTGAGCGATTTGCCCGGCGCGAGGACGGTGATTTCCTTCTTTTGCGTGAAGGGCTTGGCGGGATCGAGCGCGTGGGCGAGGCGCAGATCGGAGAACTTGGTATTCGCCTCGGGCAGCGCGAAGGATTGCCACACGGCATTCGTGAGATCCTCGGCGTAGATCTGCACGTGCTGGCGATCGCCGAGGGCCTTGCGGTCGATCTTCACCGTGCCGTCCTTTTCGGGAATCAGGTTGTAGATCACCGGCGCGGACGCGGCGAGGAAGTCGAGATTCGTATCGGCGGCCGTCGGGGCGATGCCTTGCGCGGCGGCGCCGGGTTTGCCTTCCGCGGCGGCGCGGCGCACCGCGCCTCCACGTCCGCCCGCCGTGCCGCCGGCCTGTTCACCGGCTTGCTGGGCGAGTTGCTCGAGGCTGGTATCGCGCACGGCCCACGGATTCAGCAGCAGCCCGGGGCGGGTGAGCATGTTGCCGGGGTAGGCCTTGGCGTAGCGGCGATCGAGAATGTAGCGGTACTCGTCGCCGATCTCGCGTCCGGCGGAATAAAGGTTGGGCAAACGCGCGGGCGCACCCTCGCTGGCGCCAAAGCGGGTGAAGCCGGCGAGCCCGCCGAAGAGCCCATACCCGGGCTCGAAGCGCGTGGCCGCGATATGCACCCGCGTGAAGGTATTCGCATTCGCGAGCTTGATGGTGATGAAGTCTTTGTCGGTGCCGACGTCGATGACCTGCAGCGGCTTTTCCGCGCGGGCTTCGAGGTTGCGCGCCGCGCCGAGGTACCAGCCCTGGCTGAGCTTGCCGCCGCTGACCTTGATGGTGATGTCACGCTGCTCGCCGCGCAGGCGCAGCGAGTAGTCGCCGGGCTCCAGGCCATCGATGACGAGGAAGCCGCCCTCCACTTTCACCTTGTCGCGCAGGTCCTGCGTGAAGGTGCCCGCATTCGTTTGCAGCAGCGAGATGGGGCTGAGCGTGGTCGGCCCGGCATCGGTCTCCGCGACTTCGATTTGTTTGCCAATCGGCAGCTCCGTGCGCGTGCCCGTCTTGAGATCGGCGACGATCAGCACGGAGAAATCCTTATCGATGCCGTCCGCGTTTTTGCCCACGCGCTTTTCCATCTTCTCCGCGCGATAGCCGGTGCCGCGAATCGTCTCGCCCACGGTGGCGAAGCGCATCCCATCGTGATCGAGATACGTGATCTGCACCGTGGTATCCTGCGGCGCCTTCGCATTGGCGTCGTAGGAGACAAACTTCAGCGGGAAGGGCTTCTTGCGGGCGTCGGCCGTCGGCTTGAGATCGGTGAGGCCCGGCGGGAGCGGGACGCGGATGGGCTGGTTCGCGCCGGTGTGGATCACGCTGGACCACGTGCGCTCAAAGGCGTCGAGCTCCCAGCGCCCGTCGCGGCCATTCGGCGCCTTGGCGTGGAAACTCTTGATGCCGTCGAGCGGGCCGAGGTGGACGCGGCCTTTCTCGTCGGTCTTCAGCGCCATGTTTTGCGTGCGGTCATAGCCCGCGCGGCGGAAGGTGAAGACGACTTGCTGGTCGGCCACGGGCTCGCCGTTTTTGCCGAGCAGCTCGTAGACGTAGTTGTTGTCGAACTTCGAGAGATGGCCGTCATTCGTCGCCTGTGTTTTGTCGATGCCGTTCAGCGTCCAGCTATTCGACGCCGACACATCGCGCTTCTCGCCGCCGGCGCTGGCGACTTCGACTTTCCCGTAGAACGTGACATTCAGCGCGGCGAGGCGCTCGGGCACGGCGAGATCGTAGGTGAAGATGCCGCCGGCATTGAGCTTGAGGTCCTTCACCTCCGTGGTGGTGGAGACGCCGTCCTGCGTCTGCGAAGTGATGACGAGGCGCGGCTCCGTGAGCATGCCGGGATCGAGGTGCGACTCGCCGATGGTGAGCGCGGTGCGGATGGCGAGCGTGGCCTGGCGGCGCGCGAGGAGTTGCTCGCGCTCGATGTAAAACTGGGCATCGAGCGCGTAGTTCTCCGCATGGCGCTCCACCTGCGTGAGCGTGGCAAAGGTGCCCGCGGTGTCGGCGAGCACAGCGGGCACCATGCCCGGCTGCGCGGTGAAGGGCGCAACGATGCGGCCGGATTTCTCATCCGGCGTGTACTTGCGGCCATCGAGCCAAATCACGGCGTCCTTCACCGGCTCGCCCTTTTCATCGAGCACGGCGATCAGGTCGCCGGCGGGGCTGGTGGTCTGCACGGTCTGCCACTGGCCCACGCGGACGAGCGCGCGGCTGCTGCGGCCGCCGCCGATGAACTCGATGATCCACGCGCCGCGGCGGCCCTTGAGTTCCGGAAATTTGAAAGTCGATTTCGTGCGCTTGAACGGGCCGGTCTCGAACGTCTCCACGCGCTCGCTGTTGGCCACGAGGCCGTCGAGGCTCACGTCCGTGTTCAGCTGGCGGCCTTGCGTGAGGAAGAAATTGAGCGTGTTGAGCTCATAGATTTTCACGATGAGCTTCGGCGTGTTTTTCACCGTGACCTCAAACGCCACGTCGTCGCCGGGTGCGAAGTTTTGCGTGTTGGTGCGGGGGAAGGCGATGTCCACGCGATCCTTGAGCTGCTGGAATTGCTGCGGCGACAGCAGCGAGGCCCACTGCTCGGGCCGGCCATAGCCGCCCACGATGAGCGCCTCGGCGAGGATGGGCTTGAGCCAGCTCTCGCGGATGACCTGTGTATACGGCTCCAGCATCCCTTCGCCGACCGCGCCGGGATTCTCCGCGGCGGTGCGCTGGAAGAGCGCGAGGAAATATTCGCGCACGAGCGCGTCGTCATTCCCGATGGGCCGGCGCACGATGAGCGCGGCGGAGAGGTCCGCATTCACGTCGGCGAACGGCTGCTTGTCGCGGACGCTGTCGAGATACTTGGGGTTTACCCACGAGGTGTTCCGCGGGAGCTTGAGATACTCGAGGAAGAGCGCGGCGTCGTAGACGCCCTTTTTGCGGTCGTGATCCAGGCGCAGGTAGAGGACGTGCGCCTTCAGGGTGTTGAAGGAATTCGGCAGCGTCTTCGCATACGCCCACACGCGGTTGAGCCATTCTTCGCGCGCCGCGGGATCGTATTCGAGGTCCACATCCGCGCTCGGCGCGAGCTTGCGCATCTTGGTGTAGACAAACGCGTCGTTGCTCGCGAGCGCCGGGACGAGCCGGGCGAGGGCATCGAGCTGGCCGGGGAGCAGCTCGCGGTGGATGGCAAAAGCGCCGAAGCCGCCGGAATCTTTCATCTTCAGCTCGTCGGCGATGAAGTCGACGAGGTTCGGCACATCCGGGCGCGTGAGCTTGCCGAGCGCCGCGCGGCGCTGCTGCGGGTTCAGTGCGGCCTTGTCGCGGATGAGCCCCTCGATGATTTCCACGCTGACGGACTGCAGCCCGCCATCAAACGAGAGCGCGTCCCTTTCGTACACGTTGCGCGCGATTTTGGTGGCGTCGAGCGTCGTCGGGAGATTCGGCTTTTTGTCGCGGGCTTCCTGCTGGTGGTTGAACTGGAGATGCAGCCGGTCGCGCAGGTAGGTGAGCGTTTTTTCCGGCGAGGCATCGTAGCCGAGCAGCGCCTCGCGATTCAGGATCACGCGGCGCGTCGGGGATTCGCCGGGGAAGCGTTTCGTCCATTGGCCCAGGATGTCGTCGAGCTTCGCCGCCTGGCGGGTGTTCTGATAATGGAGCGCGTGGAAGAAGTAGTATTCCTCCGAGCCGGGCACGAGTTCGCCCAGGACCTTCTCGCGATCCGGCGCGAGGGCGAATTTTTCAATGTAGCCGATTTCGTTGTCGGCCCAGGTGGCGCTGGGCATCAGCACGGTGGCGAGCGTGGCCAGCGCCGCGATGGAGACGGTGAGGGGAGCGGCGTGGAGGCGGAGGCGAAGGTTCATGTCGGTCAGGAATGAATGGTGAAATGGTGAGGTTCGCCACCGCCGCGGGCAAGCCCCGGACAGCGGCGCGAATCGTGATTTGTGATCGTAGAAATAGCGCGGCCGGGGCGGGGAGGTGTCAGGGAATTGTCAAAGGTGGGTGAGGGTTTCGTTGCGGGGATGGGGAGGAGCACCGGGGGAGAATGTGGCTCCCGACTCCGTTCGGGAGATTAAAGCCCAGCGCGCAGCGCCTAATTTTGGACCGCCCGCCGCAGCGAGGAACTCTCACATCAGGCGCTGCGCGCCGTGTTTTCAAACTCCCGAACGGAGTCGGGAGCCACATTCTCGCCCGGCGCTCCTCTCCGCCCCTACGCCCCAAACGGAAACATCGCCGTCAGGCCGACGGTCATCGTCCACGCATTATCGAGCGGCATGCGCTTCTTCTCATGCCCGGCGCCCCACGAATCGCTGAAGATGATTTCGTTCGTCTTCGGGTTGTAGCCGATGATCAGGCGCATGTGGCCGCCGCCGCTTTGCGGCACGCCGGGCTCGGGGAAAAAGCCGAGGTGCACGGACCACACGAGCGGGCGGCCGGCGTCGATGCTGCTCTGCACTTCGCGGAGGAAGCGGGCGGTGCTGGCGGCGCTCTTGCAGCGCGTTTCCTTCAGCACCTCGCCGTCCATCGCGTCGTACATTTCGCCCACGTCCACCATCCGCGTATCGAGATTCACGAGCGGCTTCTTGGCCTTCTTCGCGTTGCGATTGTAGTCGTTCGCGAGGCGGATGTATTCCTGCGTGGTCATGTCCTCCACGCTCTGGGTGCGAACGCGGAACCGCGCGGTGAGATTCTTCAGCGCCTCGACCATCTCGCGCGAGCTGGTGCCGCCCTCGGTCTTCGTGTTGGCGGCCTGGGCGATCTCGTTCGCGTCGGCGTCCACGCCGTAGTAGCGCAGCATGCGCTCGGCGCAGGCGACCGCGCAGTAGCCTTTCTGGCCCTGGTCCACCATCGGCACGGAGCCGATGAACACATCGCCGCTCGCCTCATCGTGCGTCACGCGGGTTTTCAGATCGCCGCGGGCGCCGATGACCGGCTTGCCCGCCGACGCGCTCGCAAAGCCCTTCGCCTCCGCCGCGGGCGGCGTGATTTCCAGGCGGATAAATTCGGCGCGGTATTCCTGCTGCTTGGCCTTGTTCTCCTTGGTGAAGCTGTATTCCAGCGTGAAGAGCGAATCGGCGGTCTGCCACGTCACGCCGTCGGCCTTCACCGCATTCGTCGCGTCCTTGCCGCGCGCGGTGAATTTCTTGCCGGTGAACGTATCGAGATTGCCGATCGTCTTGCGGAGCAGCGCCTCGAACGCATTCTTGTCGAGATCGCCCGCATCCCCGCGTCCGTAAAAGAGCACGGTGACTTTCTTCAGCGCCTCGCCGTCAAAGCGCGCGACGACTTCGTAGACGCGTTCGTCGAGAAAGGTGAGGCTGCCGAGATCCGAGCGCGAGGAGTCGTGCTGATCGGAAGTCCAGACAAAGCCGAGCTGGCGGCCCTGTTTGGCGAAGGCATCACGGTTTTGTGCCCACAGCGTGGAGCCATCGAGCAGCGGCTTGAGGTCGGCGGCGGAAAGTGGGGAGGCGGAAATGGCGGCGGCGCCCGCGACGAGGACGAAACGCAGGTAGTTGATCATGTAGGAAAGGGGCGGGGAACGTAGGTCATCCCGCCCGACCGCCAAGGGGGAAAATGAAACGAAAGGATGAAGAGGGTGTTAGGGGAGGGGGACGGCTCTTGGTGGCGTGACGCTCGTATCTGTGTAACCGCTGAACGGGCCCGTCAGGCGTTTAGCGATGGAACGGAAAGCCGCGCGCCTCCCTTGGTGAGCGAGCGGAGCGAGCAGCAAAGGTAGGGATGGCGCGCCGCCGCCGTCCCTGATCTCGCTCAGGGCGCCGACGAATTTCACTACCCGTCATCGACAGGAAGCAGTCCGCCTTCAAAGCGAACATTGGCTGCGGAAGTCGTCCGACCCCCGAGCGAAATTGGGGACGGCGGCGGCGCGCCATCCCTACCTTTGCTCACCAAGAGGGGCACGCGGCCCGCCGTTCAAAGGCCCGGCGCCTTGATTCGCTTTTTAGGCGCGATGCAGAGCGTCACGCCACCAAGAGTAGCCCCCAAGCCCTACTTCTTCTTCCCAAACTTCTTCGCCGCGGGCGCCTTCAGGCTCTTGAACTCGCGGGTGAGATTGGTCAGCGATTCCTCGATGCCCATGCGCTCCAGCGACGTCGCGCCGACGAAACCGACGGCGTCCGTCGCCTTCATCACGCGGTCCGCGTCGCTCGGGGTGTTGATCGGGCCGCCGTGGCAGAGGAAGAAGATGTCCTTCCGCACCGTGCTCGCGGCATCGATGATCTCCTGCGTGCGCTGGATGGTGAAGTCCCAGCTCTTCACGGCGCTCTTCACGCCGATGCTGCCGCCAACGGTCGTGCCGACGTGCGCGATGATGGCGTCCGCCCCGGCCTTGGCCATCTCGATGGCTTCCTCGGGCGAGCCGACATACACGATGCTGAACAGATCCATGCGGCGCGCGAGCGCGACCATCTCGAATTCCTTCTTCACGCTCATGCCGGTCTCTTCCAGCACGCCGCGGAAGTGTCCGTCCACGATGGTGTGGGTCGGGAAATTGTTCACGCCGCTGAAGCCCATTTCCTTCACCTTGCCGAGCCAGTGCCACATGCGGCGGCGCGGGTCCGTGGCGTGCACACCGCAGATCACGGGGCACTCTTCCACCACGGGCAGCACTTCGTATTCGCCGATCTCCATGGCGATGGCATTGGCGTCGCCATAGGCCATCATGCCGCAGGTCGAGCCGTGGCCCATCATGCGGAAGCGTCCGCTATTATAAATGATGATCAGATCGGCCCCGCCGCGCTCGATGAACTTGGCCGAGATGCCGGTGCCGGCGCCGCCAGCGATGATGGCGTTGCCTTTTTTGACGGTCGCCATGAGGCGGTCGCGCACTTCTTTGCGGGTGTAAGGATTTCCTTTTCCAGTCCAGGGATTCGGCATGATCGGTCGTGTAGAGAAATTGGTCCGCGAAGGTATTAAGGGGGCGGGGGAAGGGAAGCCGATTGTTTGCACGAATAACTATCGGGGACGCACGCCGGGCCCCCGGCGGTGCCGTAGGATTACCACAAAGGGCGCGCCTAATGTGGCTCCCGACTCCGCTCGGGAGTTTGAAGCATGGCGCGAACGCCACCTGTTCAGGTGCGCCTCACAAAATAGGCGCTGCGCGCGGTGCTTTGAACTCCCGAACGGAGTCGGGAGCCACAGTAGACGCGCTTTCTGAAACATGAGCTCTCCGTGCCCTTTGCGCCCTCTGTCCCTTTGGTAGTCATCGCGCGTGCCCGTTTCGTCGCCCGCCTTTCGCTTGCGTTGCGCGGTGAGGTTCGTGCAGGAAAGGAGAGCGATGAAAAAATCCAAGCCCGCCTCCGCCCCTGCCGCGTCCGCCACGAATCCCGCGCTCGATGCCGCCAAGTTGCTCGACGCCGTGGCCGCCAATATCCGGCTGCTGGCCGGGGCCTCGGAGCAGGCCTCGCAGAGCGTCGGCGAGCTGGTGAGCGGGGCGCATTGGACGGAACTCGTGGACCGCAATTGGCGCACGCTCGCCTTCGGCACCGGCGGCCTGCGCGGACGCACGATTGGGAAAGTGGTCACGCCCACGGAGCGCGGCAAGGCGGCGGAAAAGGCGCGCCCGGAGTTCCCGTGCTACGGCACGAACGCGATGAACTATTTCAATATCAGCCGCGCCGCGCAGGGGCTGGCGCAGTACTGCCTGGAGTATTTCCAAAAGGAGAAAAAGAAAGGCCGCCCGCTCATCGTCATCGCGCATGATACGCGGCATTTCTCGCGGGAATTTGCGGAACTGGTGGCGAAGGTGGCGGTGGAGCTGGGGTGCGATGCCGGCCTCTTCGAAGGACCGCGCAGCACCCCGCAGTTGTCCTTCGCCGTGCGCGAGCTGAATGCCACGGCGGGCGTGGTCATCACCGCGTCGCACAATCCACCGCACGACAATGGCTTTAAGTGCTATTTTAACGACGGCGCCCAAGTCGTCGAGCCGCATGCCTCGGCCATCGTGGCGAAGGTGAATGCGCTCACGACGGACGTCTACACCCCGCTGCCGAAAGCCAAGCAGGGCAAGCTGCGCGAGCTCGGCGCGCCGCTCGACGAGGCCTACATGGAGCGCCTCGAAACGCTGGTGCTGGACCGCGCGATGGTGCAGGCCGCGAGCCGGCTGAAGATTGTCTTCACGCCCATCCACGGCACGGGCGGCGTGATTTCCAAGCCCATGCTGAAGCGGCTCGGCTTCCGCTACGGCACGGTGAAGGAGCAGGATAATTTCGACGGCGCCTTTCCGACCGTTTCCTCGCCGAACCCGGAGAATGCCGAGGCGCTCGCCATGGCCATCAAGCTCGCGGAAAAAGAAGTGGCCGACGTGGTCATCGCCACCGACCCCGACTGCGACCGCATGGGCGTGGCGATCCGGAATTCCAAGGGCCAGATGCAGCTGCTGAGCGGCAACCAGATTGGCTCGCTCATCGCCGCCTATCGCGTGGAAAAGCTGGTGGAGCAGGGGCTCATCACGCCGGACAACGCCAGCCGCTGCGCGATCATCAAGACCCTCGTGACCACCGACCTCCAAAAAGCGATCGCCGAAAAGCACGGCCTGCGCTGCGTGGAGACGCTGACCGGTTTCAAATACATCGGCGAAAAGCTGGGCAAATACGAGGCCGCGCTGCTGCCGGCGGCCCGGGCGAAGTACCGCACGCTTTCGGAAAAAGAGACGCGCGACCTGCGCCTGCGCAACAGCGTCTACTACGTGGCCGGCGGCGAGGAGAGCTACGGCTACAGCGCGCATGACTTCGTGCGCGACAAGGACGGCAACGCCGCCGTGGTGCTCTTCGCCGAGGTGTGCGCGTATGCCAAATCGCGCGGACTCACGGTCGACCTGCTGCTCGACGAGGTTTACACGAACTACGGCTTCTACCTCGAAAAGAACCACACGCTCACCTTCGAGGGCGCGGACGGCGCCGCGAAGATCGCGCGCATCGCCTCCAGCTACGCCGCCAAGCCCCCGGCCACGATGGATGGCGCCAAAGTCACCGCCGTGCGCGACTTCAAGCAGCACACCTTCCAGGACGTGGAAGGCGACACGCTGCCCAAGGAGAGCATGGTGATTTTCGATCTGGCCGACGGCCGCCGCGTCGCCGTGCGCCCGTCCGGCACCGAGCCGAAGATCAAATTCTACCTCTTCGGCCGCCGCGATCCCAAGGGCGCGAAGTTCACCGCCAGCGAACTGGCGAAGGCCAAAAAGGACGCCGATCAAGGCCTCGCCGCCCTGTGGACCTGGCTCCAGGGGGATGTGAAGGCGCGGCTGTAGGGATCTAATGTGGCCCCCGACTCCGTTCGGGAGTTTGAATCATCGCGCGCAGCGCCTATTTTGAAAGGTCCTCGCAGGTCGCGGGCCGTTCGGAATTGGGCGCTGCGCGCGATCCTTTGAACTCCCGAACGGAGTCGGGAGCCACATTGGGCGGCCGCTACCAGGGAGCTCCCCGCTCCCCCTTTTTGATTGCACGACCCTAAGAAAATGGGGAACGGTGTCTCCCGGATGAACCAACCGGATTGCCCCACGCCATGGCAGAGGAAGACGATTTGGCGCGCCCTCACCGCGCTGGCGATCGCGGCGATTTTCGCGGTGGCCGTGGGCTTCATCTACATCTTCTCGCAGGTGATGGCCTTCCTGCAGCCGATCCTCGTACCCTTCGCCATCGCCGGCGTGCTCGCCTATCTGCTGGACCCCCTGGTGCAACGCCTGGAGCGGCTCGGCACCACGCGCGCCCGGGCGGTGACCGCCGTGTTCGCCATCGCGACGCTTACCTTCGTCGGCATGCTCATCTGGATTATTCCCGTCGTGGCGACCCAGACGGACAAGCTGGCGGGGAACCTGCCGGAGATCACGTACCGGGTGCGGCTGGGCGTGGCAAATTTCGCCAAGAAGATCCACGACGCCTACGGGATGAAAATCCTGCCGGACGAATATCTGGTCGTGCCCAAGCCGCGCAGCCGCGCGACGCCCGCGCCGGAGACGCCCAAGAAGGCCGCGCCCACGCCCGCGCCGGTCACGCCGGAGCAGGGGACCCGTCCCGCCACCGAGCCGGTCTCCGTCACCCCGCCCGCCGATCCCACGAATCCCGGCGCCAAGCCGCTCCCTTCCGAAGCCCATGCCCCCGTCCTGATGCGTTCGCCGGATTCCCCGGCTCCCGCCACGGAAACCGAAGGCAAAGCCAGCGCCGGAGTCGCCACGACGGCTCCGTTGTCCGTGGTCGCCGCCCCGCCCGCCGCGGCGCCGGCCGCCGCCAATCCAGCCGAGGACCCCATCCAAAAGCTGACCAGTGGCGACTGGATTCAGGACGCGATGCCCTCGGTGTATAAGTTCATTTCCGCCAGCCTCGGGGGCTTCCTCGGCTTCTTCGGCTTCCTGCTCTCCCTGGTGATTGTGCCGCTCTACCTGTTCTACTTCCTCGCGGAGTCGAACCACATCGCCAAGAGCTGGAGCAAATATCTCCCCCTCAAAGCCAGCGCCTTCAAGGACGAGGTGGTCGGCTCGCTCACGGAGATTAACGGCTACCTCATCGCCTTCTTCCGCGGGCAGCTCGTGGTCAGCATCATCAACGGCACCGCCACTGGCCTGCTCCTCGCGGCGGTGGGGCTCGACTTCGGCATCCTCATCGGTTTCGCGCTCTGCTTTTTGGGAATCATCCCGTACATCGGCATCATCCTCTGCTGGCTCCCGGCGGTGATCATCGCCTCCGTGCAGGGGGGCAGCTGGGTGGTGGCCGCCGATGCCGCGCGCTGGGTTTTCCCGGCCATCGTCACCGGCATCTTCGTGGTGGTGCAGCAGGTCGACGGCCTGTTCGTGACCCCGAAGATTGTCGGGGATCGGGTGGGCTTGCACCCCGTCACGGTCATCTTTTCGGTGTTCCTGTGGTCGCTCTTGCTCGGCGGCCTGCTTGGTGCCATTTTGGCCGTACCGTTGACGGCCACCGCCAAAGTCATCTTGCGGCGCTACGTATGGGAGCGCACCATGATGGCTGAGGTCGGTTCCGATCGACCGATCTTGTCCGACAAATGAACACACCCAAACCGGAACCACCGGGGGATGAAAAAGGGGGCGCGAAGCCGCCGGGGGGGACGCCACCCGGCGCTCCCGGGGGAGTGGAGTCGGGGGGCACCTCGACGGGCGCAACCGCGGGAAAGGACCTCCCGAAAAACGGAGAGGGCGGGGGAACTCCAAAGCCCGCGGTCGCGGGTGGACCGACGCCGACAACCGGGGAAGCGGCGGCAGGAAAAGAGCCGCCGAAAGGCGGGGAGGGTGGGGGTGTTCCGAAGCCGATGGTGGCGGGTGGACCGACGACTGGGGGCACCGGCAGCACCGGTCCGTCCGCCGCAGGCCCAACGCCCAAAGTCGTCCATGCCGGAACCCCACCAAAGCCCGGCGAAAGGAAGCCCGTCTTCGTCCTCCCGAGCACCAGGAAGCGCGACCTCCTTCTGACCATCGTGGCGGTGGTCGTCGTGGTCTTTTTCATCGCCATGGGCGTGCATAAAATGGCTACGGAAAAGCCGGAAAATCTATTGGAAGGCGTTATCGTGGAGAAGACTGTGGCTGAACCGCTATACGGCGTGAGCACCAAGGGCGTGAACGAGGTGGACACCGGCTACCACCTCCGGGTGCAGGTGGGGGATCGCTTCTACCTGCTAGCCACCCTGAGCCAGCAGGAGTGGACGAACTACAAGGTGGGCGACCACATCAGATTCATGAAACCGATTTCGGAGCAGAAGTGAGGGCGGTTTTGCCGTCGGGGTTTTGAGTAAAAATTAACAGAAGTGATTTTTGGGGAGCGACTTGCGAGAATCGCCGTGGAGTGCGGCAGCGAGCTGCCGCTCTCCACGGTGCAGTTCGCCAAACGCCACCAAGAGAAGCTCCCGAGAAACGCTGGCCTTGCGGGCCAAGGGCCCAACATAGGCCAGCCCAGGGCAACGCCCTGGGTTTCCGAGCAGAAAGACCAAGCCCCAAAGGGGCGTGATAAGAGGTCCTCTCCAGCCTCTGAGACGAGATCCCATTTTTGTCGCGCCCTTTCAGGGCTGGACCGCTTTCGATTCGTTTGCCCTGGGCTGGCCTGTGGAGGGCCTTTGGCCCGAAGATAGCGGTCGTCGGAAGGCGCCGGACAGGTCCTTAAGCGCTTTCGGTTTTCGGTGGATACGGCGGCGCTCTTGGTGGCGTGACGCTCTGCGCCGCGCCCAGTTAGATCGGTTAAATGGGGGTGGGTGTCGCAGCCCTTCTATCATCGACACGTCCGTAGCCGCAGCCGGGAGGCTGCAGATTGACCCCCGTCCGCACCCCCGTACGCATTTGACCAAGGCGCGACGCAGAGCGTCACGCCACCAAGGAGGTGCGCTTCGCGTCGATGGAACTCCCGAATGGAGTCGGGAGTCACATGATCGGAGCAACCGCGGGAACCCGCCACTGTGAGCCAGTTTGGCCCTACACCTTGTATTCCCGATCGCGCACGATGCCGGGCTGCGGGACGGGATACTTGCCGTCCTTGTCCGCCACCACCGGCGGCGGGCCGTCCATCGTGAACTTGTCCGCGTCGGGCGCGAAGGCCTGCGGGCAGTTCAGCATGTCGTCCCACGTGATTTCCATGCCCGTGTGGGCGGCCATGCGGCCCATGGCGGTCGCCACGCTGGCGTCCACGCCGCGCTTCACTTCGTTGTGCGGCTTATTGTCGCGGATGGCGGCCACGAGGGCGTCCCATTCGTTCTGGTAGGGGTTCGAGGTATCCGTGCTCTGCCAGATCAGGTTGTTGCGGTCCGGCGCCTGCGTCTTGTAGGTGCTGGACGGCGTGCCGCAGTCGCCATTCTTGGAAATGTAGGCCGAGCCCTTCGTGCCGTGGGCGTAGCTGTAATACATCGGGGCGGCGCCGCCGACGCAGCGGCCGTCCATGAGGAACTTGGTGTTGTCCGCGAAGGTGTATTCCACCGAGTAGCTGTCGAAGTTTTGGTCCACGTAATCCTCGCGGTAGTGGCGGCCACCGAGGGCCTGCGCCTTCACCGGCCAGGCGTTTTTCATCCAGCAGCAGTGGTCGATGTGGTGGATGTAGAAATCGGCGAAGCAGCCGCCGCTCGCCCACAGGAAGCTGTGGAACCGGCTGATCTGCCAAAGCAGTTCGCTCGGGTTGCCGGGCCATTTTTTCGAGAAAGCGGAGGCCAGCGGGCCAGCCATGCGGTAGCCGCGCATGAGGGTGATGTCGCCGATTTCGCCATTCTGGATGCGCTCATGCAGCTCCTGCAGCGCGCGGCTGTGGCGGGACATGAGGCCGACGCCGACCTTGAGGCCCTTCTTGTCCGCTTCCTCGGCGAGGGCGTACATTTTCTTCGCGCTCGGGCCGTCGGCGATGAGCGGCTTTTCCATGAAGACGTTGATGCCCTTTTGGATGGCGTAGCCAAAGTGCACCCAGCGGAAAGCGAGCGGCGTGGTGAAGATGGCGATGTCGCCCGGCTTCAGGGCGTCCATGGCCTTCTTGTAGCCGTCGAAGCCGATGTGCTTGCGGTCATCCGGCACGTCCACGCGCTCGCCGTGCTTGCTCTTCAGGCTCTTGTAGCTGCCGTTCATCTTCTCCTGGAACACGTCCGCCATGGCGACGAGCTTGAGCCCGGGGCCGCTGGCGACGGAGAGCGCATTGTCCGCCGCGCCGGTGCCGCGTCCACCGCAGCCGATGAGCGAAACTTGCAGGGGCGCCTCAGCGCCGGCCGCATGCACGTGCGGCAGCGCCACGCCCGCGAGCGCGGACACAGTGGCGATTTTGGAGGTGGTCTCGAGGAAGGAGCGACGGGTCGTTGGAAGGTTCGGAACGTTCATGGGTCGATTGACGAGGTTGAGAGGAAGGACAGATTCAGCCCGGATGCGGCATGAAGGCAAGGCTGGAGCAGGGGAAAATTTTTGAAATTTCCGAGAGACGCCTTGGTGGCGTGACGCTCTGCGTCGCGCCAATGTGGCTCCCGACTCCGTTCGGGAGTTCAAAGCACCGCGCGCAGCGCCTATTTTGTGAGGCACTCGTGCGTTCGAGCAGTTCGAAATGGGCGCTGCGCGCGATGGTTTCAAACTCCCGAACGGAGTCGGGAGCCACATGAGACGCGCCTTTTGAGGCGCGACGCAGAGCGTCACGCCACCAAGCGCGCCCACCCTCATTTTTCCAAAAGCTTCGGCAAAATCGCCTTCGCCATCGCCGCATTCCCGGCGGGGTCCGGATGGACGCCATCCTTCGCGAGGCTCTCCGGCGGGATGGTGCCGAAGGTGCTGAAATAGGCGCAGTGCAGCTCCTTCCCGAGGTCGGCAAACGCATCGCCGAGCGCGCGCAGATTGGCCTCGCGTTGATCGGCGATCGGCTTCGTCGGCCCGAGCGCATCCTTCCGGATATTTGGCGGACCGAGGAGGAGGATCGCGGAATTCGGCCCGTACTGCGCGCGCGCCGCGGTGATCATCTGGCGCACATTCGCCACCGCCTTCGGCACGCACTGGCCGGAGACATCGCGGGAATCATTCGTGCCCAGCGCGATGACGAGCAGATCCGCCTGCGGCCGACGCTTCAGCATCGCGTGGAATTCCGCCACGGAAATCCGTGGGGCGTCCGCCTTTCCCCTCATTGATCACCGTGAGCTGCCCGTGCGACTCCCGCTCCGCCACCCGCACCCACGCCTGGTCCCGCTGGTCCTTGGCCAGCATGGAGCCATCCGTGATGGAATCGCCAAAGACGATCACCACGCGGGCCTTGGCCGACGGCTCCGCGGCCGGGAGGAGGGAAATGAGCGCGAAGAGGAAACCGAGGACGGATTTCATGTTGGAGGTGAGGAAGGAATCAGACACGGGACGGTATGTTAGGCGAGCGATCCTTGGTGGCGTGACGCTCCGCGTCGCGCCTAATATTTGCCGCTAAACGGATCCGTCAGGCGTTTGGTGATTAAAATGGCGGGACGCGTGCTCCTCCTTCCAAGCGAGTGAAGCGAGCAGCGCAGGTAGGGAAGGCGCGCCGCCGCCGTCCCTGATCTCGCTCAGGGGTCGGATGACTTCCGCGGCTAATTTTCGCATTGGGAATAGACCGTTCCCATTCGCCAACGAGCAGTGAAGCTCGCCGGCGCCCGGAGCGAGATCAGGGACGGCGGCGGCGCGCCTTCCCTACCTGCGCTGCTCGCTCCGCTCGCCTTCCAAGAGGGGAAGGCGCGCCGCAGTTCCAAGGCCCCGCGCCTTGATGCGCTCTTTTTAGGCGCGACGCAGAGCGTCACGCCACCAAGCGCCGCCACCTCGCGGCGCGCTCGCCTTTCGATCTTGGGCCGGAAATTTTTGTGACTTGATCGTTGCCACCCATACCGCCGCGGCGCACGAAGAGGGATACGTATGAAACACAAAGCTTCTGCAATCTGGACCGGTGGACTCAAAGACGGCAAGGGCTCGCTGAGCTCGGAATCGGGCGTGCTTTCGAACACGCCCTACTCGTTCCGCACCCGCTTCGAAGACGAGAAGGGGACGAACCCGGAGGAACTGATCGCCGCCGCCCACGCGGGCTGTTTCTCCATGGCGTTCTCGATGATCCTCGGCCTCGCGGGCATGACCGCGGAGAAGATCGAGACGGAAGCCACCGTGACGCTGGAGAAAGTCGGCGACGGTTTCGCCGTGACGTCGAGCCACCTCGACGTGAAAGCGAAGATCCCCGGCGCGACCGACGAGGCCTTCCAAAAAGCCGCCGGCGACGCGAAGGCCGGCTGCCCGATCTCGAAGCTGCTGAACGCGAAGATCACGATGGACGCGAAGCTGGTGTAGGCTGGCACCAGGACGGCTTTTAGGAAAATCTCAACGCAGGGACGCCGAGGCAAAAGCCCGGCGACCCTGTTTGTTGGCGGAGGCGAGGGGCCGAGCGACGCGTGGGGGAGCTGGAGTGGCTTAAGTTAAGTTGGAACGGGAAAGAATCGCCATTGGATGCCTGCTTGGGCCAACGGCCCAACACAAGCCAGCCCAGGGCAACGCCCTGGGTAACCGATTCTCAAACCGGACCAAGCCCCAACGGGGCGGAATAGAAACAGCTGTTTGCACAGTCCCTCGCCCGAGCATTTGGGGCGCATGGCCTTTCGCATGAAGCCGGAGAGCGTGTGTGATGCCGCCCCGTTGGGGCTGAGATCTTCTTGGGGCGATTGACCCAGGGCGTTGCTCTGGGCTGGCTTGTCCCAGGCCTTTGGCCTGCAACGCTGGAGCTAGGAAAATTGGTTCATGACGCCTCCGGGCGAACGTGACAAATGCGCCAGTCTCAGGCAACGGCTGCTTCTTAAGTAAGCATTCTGGAAGTTTGACCGGGTAGGGGGGCGTGCCCATTTCTGGTTATCGCCCTCCAGACCCACCTCAATCAATCAGCATCCCCGCGATGCACGCGGTGACGTAGCAGGCGAGGAGGCCGCCGATCATCGCGCGGAGGCCGATGCGGGCGAGGTCGTGCCGGCGCTCGGGGGCCATCGCGCCGATGCCGCCGATCTGAATGGCGATGCTGGCGAAATTGGCGAAGCCGCACAGCGCGTACGTGGCAATGGTGAAGGAGCGCGGGTGGAGCGGGTGGAGATCGGGCGGAACCCCCGGCGCATGCTGCGAGAGCGAGAGGTAGCCGATGAATTCATTCAAGACCACGCGCTGGCCGAGCGCCTCCCCGACCACCCCGCAATCCTGGCTGGGGATGCCCATGAGCCAGGCAAAAGGCGCGTTTAATTTGCCCAGCACGGTCTGCATGGTGACGGCGTCGGCCGAGCCCACGCCAAACCATCCCTGGATTCCCACGAGGCACGAATTCAACAGCGCGACCACGGCGGTAAAGGCGATGAGCATGGCCATGACGTTGATGGCGAGCATTACGCCTTCGCTCGTGCCGCGGCAGAGGGCGTCGAGGCTGTTCACGTCGGTCTTGGGCACCTTCATGCCGGCGCCGGTGGCGGACTGGCTCTGCTCGCGCTCCGGGTACATGATTTTCGCGATGAGCAGGGCGGCCGGCGCGCTGAGTACGGACGCGGTGAGAATATGGCCGGCATCCATCCCGAGCGTGGGATAAACGACCATCACGCCCGTGGCGATGGTGGCCATGCCGGCAGTCATCAGCGCCATGATTTCGCTCTGCGTCATTTTGCTGATGTAGGGCTTCACCAAGAGCGCGGCCTCCGTCTGGCCGAGGAAAATATTGCTCGCGGCGGCCAGGCTCTCGCTGCCGCTGGTGCGCATGACCCGGCGCATCACCCACGCCATGCCGCCGACGACGCGCTGCAGCACGCCCCAATGGTAGAGCAGCGCCGAAAGGGCCGAGACCAGGATGATGGTGCCGGTAATCGTGACGGCGAAGACGATGGGATTCGCGGGGCCGAAGGCGCTGACGAGGGCGTCGCGCTTGGCCAGCGGCCCGAAGGCCATGGCGGCGCCTTCGTTGGAGTAATCGTTCAGCTTGGCCACCACATCCTGCGTGCCCTTGAACACCGAGAGCCCCGGGCTCGTCTTGAGGATGAAGACCGCAAAGGCAAACTGCAGCGCCAGCCCCGCGAGGACCGTCCGGAGCGGGAACGCCCGGCGGTTATTCGAGAAGAGCCAGGCAAGGCCAATGAACACGAGGAGACCCAGGAGCGAGATGAGGCGCGGCACCATGGGGGGGCACCGTAGGCTGGCGCGGCGGAGGAATTCAACAACCAACACCAAACATCCCGCATGAAACTGCATTTGGGCAGTTTGATTGGCGAACTGGCCCGCTCTTGGTGGCGTGACGCTCTGCGTCGCGCCTTGTCTCGGTGGCCCGAAGTTCCAGCTCCGGGCATCGTATAATTTAGAGTGCCGTGTCGAGCGCTCCGCTCGTATTCGGCTGCAGCTACTTCTGCTCTCGGCGCGACGCAGAGCGTCACGCCACCAAGGCCTTCCGCCAAGGCTTGCACCCACCCCCGCGCGGTGCTCACAATGCCGCCCATGATCCCCGGACCAGACTACATTCTCGCTTGTCCACATTGCGGGGCCCTCACCCGCGTGTTCACGATCATGGAAGCCGACCCCACGGATACGGTTTCCTGGACCGATGGTTACCAACACGCGCCGCATACCCCACGGCATCCCAACCTCATGCGCTGCCACCAATGCGGCCAGCTGCACTGGCTCGTGGAATCCCCGCAGGTGGGGATGATCGATCCGCCCGACATGGTGGCGGAGGGCGCCTCGCCGCGCTTTGCGATCTTCGGCCAGGAGGAACAGCCGGAGCCCGGCACCCCGCCGCCCGCCGGATGGGTGGACGCGCCGCAGGTCCTGCAGCTGGAGGAATCGGATTATTTCGAAGCCCTCCGCGGCGGCATGGGCGTGACGACGGAACAGGAAATCGAGCTGCGTGTGCACGCGTGGTGGCGGGGGAACGATCGTTTCCGCAAAAGCGAGGGCAAGGGCCGGCACCCGACCTCGCCTCAGGCCGTGGAGAATTTGCAGCGGCTCATCGAGCTCACGGAGGAGGGCGACCACGAGCTCGTCCTCTTCCGCGCCGAGGCGCTGCGCCAGCTCGGCCGCTTCGACGAAGCCGAGGAAGCGCTCTTCGGCCTGTGCAGCGACTACGCCGCCGCCCGGGAAAAGATGCGCGAGCTCCTCCGCGAAAGATCGCGCGAGCTGGAAGTGCTCTTCCTGTAGCTGCAGCCGGGAGGCTGCGGGCTGATTGCTAGAGCAGTTCAAGAAAACTGTAGCGCTCTGATCTTGCGCTCGACGATGTGGCTGCGACCGGAAGGTCGCAGGGAGCGCCGGCAAAATTTCTGAAACCGCTTTGGAGCTTGGCCGCCATTTGCAGCAATGCGTGTGGGCCAAAGGCCCTAAATAAGCCAGCCTAGGGCAACGCCCTGGGTTTCCGACATTCGAACGATCCAAGCCCTGAAAGGGCGCAATAGAAAGTTCCGCCAGCCTGTAGAGCGTGTACCGCGCCTTGTTCCGCCCATTCAGGGCTTGGTCATTTTCAGTTCGTTTACCCAGGGCGTTGCCCTGGGCTCGCTTATTTAGGGCCTTCGGCCCTCAGACAGCGATCATCGCCAAGTGCAGTACCGTTTCGAGAGCAGATTCAAAAAAGTCGTAGCCGCCCACTGCGACCTTCCGGTCGCAGCTACATTGTCGAGCGCTAGATTTGAATGGCTACGGTTTTGCTGAAACTGCTCTAGCAATCAGCCCGCCCATCCAGGCGCCGCTACCGCCGTTGAAACAACGGACTCGTCGCGAGCGACTCAATCAACCCCGCCAGCCGGTAGTCCCCGCCCTTGCACTGCTCCACGAGATGCCGCACGTCGGCGCGGTCCGTAAACGTCATCCCCCGGCGCAGCGCGTAGGTGGCCATTTTTTCGGCGAACGCATTCGCAAAGCGATCCACATCCGCGACCAGCAACCGCTTCAGCGCGGCAGCGTCGGAAAACGGGCGGCCGTCGATCAGCTCGCCGCTCGGGTCGAGCTTCGGATCGTCGCCGGTGCCGTCGCGGACCGTTTCCACGGTGCGCCAGCGGCCGATGGCGTCGTAATTGTCGAACGCGATGCCGAGCGGATCGATCTTGCGGTGGCAGACGGCGCAATTCGGGTCGGCGCGGTGCTGCTCCAGCTTCTCGCGCACGGTCGATTTTTTCACATTCGCCGCGGGCGTGGCGAGCGGCGGGACGTTCGCCGGCGGCGGTGGCGGCGGCTTGCCGATGATCGATTCCAGCACCCACACGCCGCGATGCACGGGGCGGTGGCGCGTGCCGTCGGAGGTGAGGCTGAGGATGGCGCCCTGCGTGAGCAGTCCGCCGCGGTGATCCTCCGGCTTCAGCGCCACGCGGCGCATCGCTTCGCCGGTGACATTGGCAATGCCGTAGTGCGTGGCGAGGCGCTGGTTGAGCATGGCCCAATCCGAATCCAAAAATTCGCGCAGGCTGAGATTCTTCGTGAGCACCTCGTGGAAGAACGCGGTGGTCTCATCGACCATGCTCTTCTCCAGATAATCGTCGTACTCCGGGTAGAGCTTTTTGTCCGGCGGGAACATGCCCACGCGGCGGAGCTGCAGCCACTGGCGTGGGAAGGAATCGGCAAATTCCTCGGCTTTGGGATCGGCGAGCATGCGCCGGACTTCCGCGCGCAGCGTCTCCGGCTCATGCAGCTTGCCGGCACGCGCGAGGTCGAGCAGATGGTCGTCGGGCATGCTGCTCCACAGGAAATAGGAGAGGCGCGAGGCGAGCTCCCAATCGGTGAGTTGCGTGCGCGCCGTGGCGGTATCGCCTTCCTCGAGATACAGGAAGCTCTTCGCGCACAGCACGGCGCTGAGCGCGGTCTTGACGGACGTCTCGAAGTCATCGCCGAGCTTCTGCGTTTTCTCGACGAGCGCGACGTAGCGATCCACCTCCGCGTCTTTCACCGGACGGCGCCACGCGCGCTCCATGAATTTCGCGAGGATCTCCCGCGCATAGGCCAGATCCTTGGTGGCGCCTTCGCCGCGGAAGAAGATGCGCTGGTGCGCGGCAGTCGGCCACGTGTCGTGGATGGGGCCGTCCCATTCGATGGAGTCGAGCAGGATGAAGGGGACGATCGGCTTGCCGTCGTCGTCGGTGAATTTGATCTGCCACGGCACCCGCGTTTGCAGGCTGGTGAAGGCGTTGCGCGTATCGCTGGAGCGCGAGCGGCGGTCCTCCGGGTTTGGCCCCGGCACGGCATTCACGATGCGGATGGGATGCTGGCCCGCGGGCAGGTGGGTGCGAAACTCGACCGTGATCGGCTTGTCCTCGGGCGCCACGATGTCCTGCTCGAACAGCACGCGGCTGAGGTCGCCGGCGTAGAGGCGGAGCCGCGCGGCCTTGCCCTCGGGGGCGAGCCCGCTGGCCTTGATCCGCACGATATAGTCGCCGGCGGTCTTGATGTTCACCGTGCGGTCGTCGAGCGCGCCGTTGTTCGGCACGAGGTCTACGCGCACTTTGTCGGCGATGCCGCGCTCCTGGTATTCTTTCTCAAAGCCTTTCCAGCCGCGGATGTCGAAGGGCGACCAATGGATCACGTCGCGCTTTGGCTGCGGGGTGAGGGAGAGCGCCTCGCTGAGCACCATGTCGGCGGCGGCGAGATATTTCTCCACGTGCGCCGGCGAGAGCGTAAGCACGGAGCCGATGCGCTGGAAGCCCTGCCAATCCGGGTCCTCGGGCAGCCCGGTGGGATCGGTGACGTCAAACGTCACGCCCAGCAGATCGCGGATCGTGTTGGCGTATTCCTCGCGCGAGAGCTTGCGGAACGAGACCCGCTCGCCATTGCCCTGCCGCGCCGCATCCGCCTCGCGGAGCTGGTTGCTCACCCAATCGGCCACGTGCGAGATGTCCTCCGGCTTCGGCCGATCCTCGTCCTCCGGCGGCATGTCGCCGGAGTTGATGCGATTCATGAGCTCCTCCCAATGCCCCATGACCTTCGGCGAATCGAAATCGACCATCAGGTCATCCACGCGAAAATCGCCCTTCTGCTTCTTCTCCCCGTGGCAGCGCGTGCAGTGCTCCTTGAAAAATGGGCGGATCGTTTTTTCGAGGCCGTCCGGCGCGGTGGGAGCGGCGTGCCCGCTGCACTGCAAGCCTATGAGGATCGCGAGCAGGAGGAGAAAGTGGGACACGCGCTGTAGCTGCGACCGGGAGGTCGCAGTGATTAGCGCAGTGGCCGTGCGAGCGTCTGCGACCTCCCGGTCGCAGCTACAAGGCTTCTGGCCAGCTTTTACGCCGTCTTGGAAAAGGGAATGGCTCATGGCTTTTTCGGGGCCGGTTTCTTCGCATCCGCAAACTTCTTCGTCTGCTGCTCGCTCACCAGCTTATGCGTATCCGCGCCGACCCAAATATCCGTGCACACCGACGGATGCCCCGGAAATTCCCCCGTGACATTCACCAGCAGCGAGTCGCCCACCGTGAGGTCGGAAAGCTTCGCCGGTTGATCGCCTTTCCACACGCGCGTCGCGTCGTTGACCAGCAAGTTGGTCCGGCCGATATCCGGGATGCGCTCCATGTCGCCATTGTAGTTCTTCATCTCCGGGAGCTGGCGGGCGACGAGCAGTTTGCTCTCGCCCAGCCGCACTTCCTCGACGCGCCAGGTGATGACGTTGCTCGCGAGGTAGCTGAATTCGTCGGTCACCTGTGAGGCCTGGGTGAACGCGCCCTTTGCATCCTGGAACAAAGAAAAGCGGCAGCGCGTGCCGGGCTGGAGATCCGCGAGCGTGGCGTCGGCGTTGAGGTGTTTTACCACGGCGTCGGGCAGCAGCGTGAAGTCCGTCACTTCGCCGGTGCGGTCCCAGCGAAATTGGCCCGTGCGCGCGGCGGCGTCGACTTTCACGAGCTCGCCCAGCACGCGGTGCTCGGCCCACAGCGGCGGCGTCTTGCCGGGCTGGAGCTGGTACCACGGGAGGTTTTCGTTGCCGAAGTCGGTGCGGAAGGGGAACTGGCTCGGAAACTCCTTCACCGCGAGGTCGGCCAGCTCGGAGGCCTTGAGCCGCTCATAGCCGTAGCCCATGAGGCTCTCGCCGTAGAATTGATCCTTCAGCGTCCAGCCATTGCCGAAGACGCGCACGATGCGCCCTTTGCGAAAGCCCTCCAGCATGTGGCTCACGCTCAGCTCCAGCCGCACGCCGCTGCACCCATAGCCATCCATCGGCAGGCTCTTGATTTCGAGCACCTGCCCGCGCTCGCGATCGACGGGCGGATTCCACGTGCGCAGTTCATCATTGGCCACGACGACGTTGACCTCTTTGCCGATCGGAAAGTCATTCATCCACGTCGCCTTGAACGACTGCGGGTCGCCGCTGAAGAGCGTGACGGTGAGATGATCGCCGCTCGTTTTTTCCACCCAGCCCGGCAGGCCGCGAAACTTGGTGAAGGCGGCGAATTTCTTCCGCTGCTTCTCGGTCGTGAGCTGGTGGGTATCGGCCCCGACCCAGATATCCGTGCAGCGCCCGGGGTTGCCGGCCGTTTTGGCAGTGAGATTGTAGAGGAGGTCGTCGCCGGGCTTGAGGTCGGCGAGCTTGATCTGCTGCTCGCCCTTCCACACGCGCGTTTCGTCGTTGAAGAGGAGCTCCTTCTTCCCGAGGTCCGGCTGGTTCTTCGCCGGACTCTGTTTGGTGGTGAGCAGCTTGCCCTCGCCGAGCTTCACTTCATCGAGCCGGTAGGAAAAGCCGTGGCCGGCATCCATGGTGAACTGGTCCTGCATCGTGGCCAGTTGCGTGAAACTGCCGTGCGCGTCCTGGTTGAGAAAAAAGAGGAAGAACGTGCCGAGCGGGACATCGCGCAGGTCGGCCTCGGCATTCAGGTAATTGATGGCGCCATAGGGCGGCATCGTGAAGTCCATGAGCGCCCCGTCCTTCGTCGCGCGAAACTGGCCTTTGCGGTGGATGAAATCCGCGCTCACCAGCTCGCCGCTCACGCGGTGGTCGGAATGGTGCGGCGGAAATTCGAGCGCCTTCGGCTGATACCACGGCAGCGCCGCATTCGCGAAGTCCGTGCGGAACGGATAACGCGGATCGGTCTTCGGCGCGTCATCAGCGTGAACGGCAATGGTGAGGCCGAGAAAAAGAAAAACGTGGCGCATGGCGAGGGATACCGTGGACTGCGGCATAGCCGCTGTGCTGCCGCAGTCCACGGCGCGCGGGGCGCTTCGCAAATTCATTGACGGTCTCATACTCATCTTGGTGGCCACGGTTTTAGGGATGACGGCTGCGCGTTTTGCTTTCATCTCCCGAGCGGAGTCGGGAGCCACATTGGGCGGAGCCACCTAAATTCGACATCAAACGATCTCCGAGATCGGCCCCAGGCTGTCCACGAACTTCTCGGTGTGGACGTCCATCTTCTGCAGCATCGTCAGCATGAGATTGCTGAGGCGCGCCTTTTCATCGCGCGGCTTGCCGCAGAGGTCGCGCCATTCGTCGTAGCTGAGCGTGTAGTCGTTTTTGAGGTGCGGGCGGTTGTAGTCGAGATGCTGGCCGTGCTTGAACCCGAGCCCGCGCCCGCCCGCGAGCAGGATGGGCAGGTTGCTGTTCGAGTGGCTGTGGCCATAGCTCATGCCGCTGCCAAAGAGCACCATCGTGCGGTCGAGCATCGATTCCTCGCCGTCCTTCACGTCGCGCAGCGCATCGAGGAAATGCGCAAATTGTTCCATGATGAACGCATCGCTCTTCGCGAGGCGCTCGAGCACCACGGGGTCGCCATTGTGGTGCGAGAGATTGTGCCGCGCCTGCGTGATGCCGATTTCCGGGATGGCGAGGCCGTTGCCCTCGCTGCCGTTCATATACGTGACCACGCGCGTGGAATCCGTGCGCAGCGCGAGCACGATGAGGTCAAACATCGTGCGCCAGTATTCGCCGGCGCGGGACTTGGAGACATCGCGCTGGAAGGGCGCGGCGAGATTCTTCTCCACCTTCACCTTCGGCACATCGAGCCATGCATCGAGCCGCTCGGTGCGCTGCTCCACGTCGCGCACGGAGTGCAGGTATTCGTCGAGCTTGCTGCGGTCGTCCTGGGCGAGCCCGGCGCGGAGCGACTTGGCGTCCTCCAGCACGGCGTCGAGCACGCTATGGCGCTTGCCGAGTCGCGCGCGCTGGGCCGCGAGGCCGCCCTGTTCCTCGCCAAAGAGGCGATTGAAAACCTGCTTGGGATTATCTTCCGCGGGCAGCGGCACGCCGTCCCGCGAAAAAGCGAGCGTGGTGGAATTCAGCGGACGCCCCGTGCCGGAGGAGATGGAAAGTTCCAGCGAGGGAAAGCGCGTCTGCTGGCCGGTCAGCTCGGCCATCATCTGGTCCACGGAAATCGTGTTCTCGTACTTGCGCGCGCTCTGGGCATCGATTTTCGCGCCCGTCAGCCAGGTGTCCGCGCACACGTGCGCCTGGCCGATGCCATTCGGATGGTGCAGCCCGCTGAACACGGTGAAGTCGTCGCGGTGATGCGCGAGCGGCTTGAGGGAAGCGGAGAGCTCGTAGTCGCGCCCGGCTTTCGCCACCTGCCACGCCATGCCATTTACGCCATTCGGGATGTAAACAAACACGCTCCGGCGCGGCTTGGTCGCCTCCGCCGCGAGCGCGCGCAGCGGCACCATGGCGTTGAGAAGCGGCAGCGCCATCATGGCCCCGACGCCGCGCAGAAAATGGCGGCGGTCCAGGAGCCAGCGTTGGGAGAGGATGTTGCTCATGCGACGGATGTTGGAAGATTGGCGACGGTAACGGTGAAAAGAGCCGCGGAGGGCCAAGACATTAGCCAGGAAAATGTGCCAAAATGGGCGCGGCTGAAGGCGTCTACCGCTCACCGGCGCTGGGGCCGGGACCGCCGACGTCCTCAGTCGGCTTCTTATAGCGCGCAGCGCCAAGCCAAATGGATTGCCGTCTCAGGGAGCAAATAACCGAAAGATTTGGAATCCGTGAATCCGTGTCCATCCGTGGTTAAAAAAGGAGACCGCGGATTGCGCGGATGGGCACGGATTTGTGGGAAGGAGTTCTTTGGGTGTTCGTCCACTGAGATGGCAATCCATTCGGCTTGGCGCTGCGCGCATCTAGGAAGCCGACTGAGGACGTCGGCGGTCCCGGCCCCGGCGCCGACGTTCGAGGGGGCGCCGGTGAGCGTCAGAACTCTTCGCAGTGGCCCTCACACCGACTTTTTCCTCCACGGGCTTGCGGTGGGGCGTGCGGCAGATCACCTTGCCGCCATGCGCAGCCTCCTCTTTCTCCTCGTCCTCGCGTCGTCCGCTCTCGCCCAGGCCCCCGGGGCCGGCAACAACCCGAATGGCAACACGCTGCCGGGCCAGGGCACCACGCCGGCCAATGCCCGCCGTCCGATCTGGCGCGCGAGCATGCCCGGCGGAACGTACGAAGTGGTCATCGGCGCGATGGTCTCCGTGAGCAGCCACGAGTACGTGGTGGACGGCGCCGCCCGCGTGACGGAGGTAAATGTGGACACCACCGGCCAGCTGTCGGTGCGCTTTTATTACATCGAGCCCGTGGTGCAGAGCGGCCCGAACGGCATTGGCGCCGCGACGATCGGCAAAGTGCAAAACCTCCTCACCGAAGCCGCCGAGCGCACCGGCAACGACGCGTGGAAAAAAGTGGTGAAGAGCTACCCCACCACCACGCACGCCCGCACCGTGGAATACCGCGTGGCCGACAAAGACTCGCTCAACAAGGTTTTCGAAAGCGCCTCGAAGAGCCTCCGCACCGGCGTCCCGGACGAGGTGAAGATCTCGGAGTAGGGGAATCATCGGCCGGGCGATGGTGCGCGCTTGGTAGCGTGACGCTCTGCGTCGCGCCTCGTTTGAGCGATTGCCAAAAGTAATTTCCGGCCCGAAGGGCCGACGGCCACTAGCCGGGGGCTTTAGCCCCCGGAATTAATAGGCGAGGGAATGCGCCGCGAAGTCGGCGCCGGAAACGGTGACGGCAAGAAAGTTTTTGGCCATCGCAGCCGCGATAAAAGAAGGCCCTTGGATTGCAGTCTCCGGCGCCGACTTCGCGGCGCATTTCGCGATCGTTTGGCCCCGGGGGCTGAAGCCCCCGGCTAGTGGCCGCCGGCCCTTCGGGCCGGAAGGCGGAAGAGACTTTTGGCAATCGCTCTCGATGCAATTTGGCGCGACGCAGAGCGTCACGCCACCAAGGGGCACGCCATCCTTACCGCAGCTCCCCCGGCTCCTTCCCCTCCGCCCGCAGCGCCCGGAGGCTGAGCGCATCGTGCCGCTTCGCTAGCCGCACGCCGTGGGCATCCGTCACCAGCGGGCAGTGATAAAACGCCGGCACCGGCCAGCCGAGCGCTTCGTAGAGCAGGATCTGGCGGTAGGTGCTCGTGATCAAATCCGCGCCGCGCACGACCTCCGTGATCTGCATGAGCGCATCATCCACCACGCAGGCGAGCTGGTAGCTGGGCGCATCGTCCTTGCGCCAGATCAGGATGTCGCCGAAGTCCCGTCCCGCGACCGCTCGCTGTGGTCCGGCGCCGCCGTCGGTAAATTCCACCGCGCGTCCATCCGGCACGCGGAACCGCCAGTTCCCCCCGGCGCGCGGCGTCGTGGCCGCCTCCGCCACGCGCGGACGGCACGTGCCGGGATACGGCGGCTCCTCCTCGCCGACATGCGGCGCCGACAGCGCCCGGGCGATCTCGCGCCGGGAGCAGGTGCAGGGAAAAATCAACCCCGCCGCGCGGAGTCGCTCAAACGCCTCGATGTAAAGCGCCCGCCTTTCGCTCTGCCGGTACGGCCCACACGGCCCGCCGACGTCCGGCCCTTCCTGCCAGTCGATCCCAAACCACCGCAGATCCTCCATCGCCGCCACCGCGAACTCCGGCTGGCAGCGCGGCCCATCGAGATCGTCGTCGCGGTAAACGAGCGTGCCATCCGCCGCGCGCGCCCGCGCAGACGCCGTCCAAAACGTGCGCGCATGGCCGAGATGAAGCAGCCCCGTGGGCGAGGGAGCGATGCGGCCACGGTACGCGCTCATGGTGAACAGTACGAATCCGGCGAGGCGCCACTTGGAGTGCGGTGGCAAGCGACAGCGCGACACCGCCTTCGGAGGGGTGGTGGGAATGTGGGAGGGGAGAGGTGAGGATAATTTACGAAATTACTCGGCGTGTGACGTTGCGGATCAAACCCACCTTTTCTGCCCGGCAATCCCGCCCCTCTTCCAAAGGCGGTGTCGCGCTGTCGCTTGCCACCGCACTCCAAGTGGCGCCCCACCGATTTTGGACGGTGCTGGCAACTTCGCCCGCGATCTCCTGGCACCCGTGCGATGCCCATGGCCTCTACTTCGGCGAAACCACTTTCAGATCCGTGTCGTATTCAATGACCTTCCCGAGCTTCGCCAGGTCCGCGCGGATTTGATCCGCTTCGCCCACGACCACGATCGCCACGTTGTCCGTGTGGATGTATTTCTTCGCCAGCTCCTGCGCCTTCTCGGGCGTCACGGCGGCCATGCGGGTGGCGTAGGTCTTGTAAAAATCGGGCTCCAGGTCGTAGAGCCAGATGTCCTGCACGCGCGAGGCCACGCGGCCGGCGTTTTCGAGGCTGAGCAGATAGTTGCCGATGTTGTACTGGCGCTGGAGCGCGAGTTCCTTCTCGTTCACCGGCGTGTCGGCGATGCGCTTCATCTCCGCGAGAATTTCGGTCACGGCGGGCGCGGTCACTTCATTGCGCGTCTCCGCGGTCGCCTGGAAATAGCCGGCATCCGCATTGTAGCCGAAGGCGCTGCTGCTGCCATACGTGTAGCCGTGGCTCTCGCGCAGGTTTTGGAAGAGACGTCCGCTGAAGCCGCCGCCGAGCGTGGAGTTCACCACATTGAGCTCCGGCAGGTCGGGGAATTTGCGCGGCGGCGCGAGGTGCGTCACGATGATGTTGCTCTGCACGCTCGGGCTGAGATTGAGCAGGTGGATGGTCAGGCCTTCGAGCGGCTTCACGGCTTCCGTTTTCGCCACGGGCAATTTCTTCGCCTCCCAGCCGCCGAGCACCTTTTCGATCTTCGGCAGGATGTCCGCCGCCTTCACGTCGCCAACGATGGCGAGGCTCGCATTGTTCGGCGCAAACCACGTTTTGTGAAAAGCCACGAGGTCATCGCGCGTGATGCGCATCACCGTCTCGGGCGTGGCCACGTTGCCGTACGGATGCGTGCCGAAGAGCACCTTCGACATCAGCTTGCCCGCGAGCGCGCTGGGCTCGCGCTTGGACGCTTCCAGCGCGGAGAGCGTGCGCCGCTGCTCTTTCTTAAATTGCTCCTGCGGATACGCCGGATGCAGCACCGCGTCCGCAAACAGATCCAGCATTTGGTCCGTATACTTCACGAGGCCGCCCGTGCCGACGCTGATGGCATCGGCGCCCGAGCTGGCCTCCAGCGCGGCGCCGATGGATTCGATCGCCTTCGCAAACGCGTCCGCGTCCATCTTGTCCGTGCCGCGATTGAGCAGCCCGGCCACGAAATCCGCGGTGCCCGGCTTGTCGCCATCGAACGCGTCGCCGGCCTTGAGAATGAGCCGCAGCGTGAGCGTCGGCTTGCGGTCATCCTCGATCACGAAAATCTTCAGGCCATTGGGCAGCGTCTTCGTCACGTAGTCGGGAAACGCGGCCGCCGGCGCGGGGCCGGGCTCCGGCTTTTTGGTGCGGTCGACGTCGGCGGCGGCGAAAAGCGTGAGGCCGAAGAGTGCGGAGAGAATCAGGCGCATAAGGAATAAAAGGAGAAGGTTGCGAAGCAGCGGCGGCGTCAAGCCGGGAACATGGAATTATACCACGTTTCTTTCAAAGCGGGATGGGGGTGCCAAATGGCCAATCGGGGGGGGGGCAGAAATTGGCGGCGTGTGTCCGAGCGGGAGCGCCGCGGCCGGGACCGCCGATGCCCGTCCGGCCCGGACCGTCCTCAGTCGGCTTCTTCGAGCGCGCAACGCCAAGCCCAATGGATTGCTATCTCAGCCTACGAATTTCAAAGAAACCTACCGCTGTGAGTATCCGCGCCCATCCGCGTAATCCGCGGTTAAAAAAGACCGCGGATTACGCGGATGGGCGCGGATAGGATGAACTCGAACGTCACAGCTCATTCGGCGTTGAGATGCCAATGCATTTATTTTGGCGTTGCGCGCTCGAAGAAGCCGACTGAGGACGGTCCGGGCGGGACGGGCATCGGCGCTCCCGGCCGCAGCGCTCCCGCTCGAACGTGCGCCTCGGGGAATCTCGCTCAGGCTTGGGCACGGCTTTGATCTTACACGCGATAAAACCCCGGCCGCCAGGACCAGCCGGGATGGTGAAAATAGGCCAGGGCTTCGGCGGCGGTGAAGCCGTTTCGCGCGATGTGCGCGTTCCGGGCCGTATGCGCCTGCCAGCGGATGAGCTCCGCCATGGGGCGCGTGGCTGTCCAGGCATGCGGCACGCGCTGGCCGAGCAGGAGCAGGAAAAAGCCATCGAGCTGAAAGATGCTGCCCATGGGATTCAGGATATCGAGCTCGCCGAAATTGCTCGGCCCATTCTCCCGGTAATGCTGCACAATGCGCTCGGCCCCGTGCAGCGCGGTATCGTTCCGGCAGGCCTGCCAAAAGGGCGTCTCCAGCCGTGTGTTGAAGCGATAGTGCACCGCGAGGAAATCGCGGATCTCATCCCAAATGCCCGCCAGCACCCGATTGCCCGAGTCCCGCAGCGTCGGCGTGAGGCGGCCCTCCGACTCCACCAGCGCGCCCGCCAGGAACCGCGCGGCGTGGCAAATCACCAGCAGCGCCGTGGCCTCCAGCGGCTCGACAAACCCATGCGCATTCCCGATGGCGAATACATTGCCCACCCAGCCGCGCACCCGGCGCCCCGTGGTGAATTTCACCACCCGCGTCGATTTCACGCGCGGATTCTTTTTACGAAATTCCGCCTCCGCCGCCTCGTCGCTGAGAAAAGCGGAGCTGAAGACGTAGCCGCGGTTCACGTGGCGCTCATGCTCGATCTGCCAGGCCCAGCCGGCGTCCATCGTCTCCGCGGTGGTGTAGGGGAGCAGCGGCTCGTCGGCCCGCTCCCATCCGCCCGCAATGGCACGGTCGCAAAACAGCGTGTCCGCATAGCTCACGAACGGCTCGCCGAGCTTGCCCCCGAGCAGCTCGCTGCGAAAGCCGCTCGCATCCACAAAGAGATCCGCGGCGAGCGTCTGGCCATGGTCGAGCACCAGCGCGGACACCTCGTCGGCGCCGCGCATCGTGACGTCCGTGACGGTGGCATCGAGGATCCCCACGCCCGCCGCGCGCGCCTCGCGTTCGAGATACTCCACCAGCGCCGCGTTTTCCACGTGGTAGGCCACGTGGCGCTGCACATCCGGCGAGCCATTCGGCTGGCGCGCATACGCTTTGCCCTGCGCCATCAGCGCGGAGGCCACGTCGGAATTCGACGGCTCGTCCCACAAATAGTAGCCGCTCGCCTTGGGCAGCTCCGGCAGCCGCGGAGTGACCTGCGGCGTGAAGCTGTAGTGGAACTCCGGCCGCGGCCCCCACACAAAGCGCACGCCCAGCTTCGGCGTGGGCCGCACCTCCGCGTAGAAGCGCTGCGGATCGAGCCCGAGGTAGCCGTGGAAATGATTCGGCAAATCCGCGGTGCTGCCTTCGCCCACGCCGATGATCCCAATGCCCGGGCTGCGGACCAGCCGCACGCCCAGCGCGGGGAGCTGCTTTTTCAGGGACAGCGCGGCGATGAAGCCGGCGCTGCCACCGCCCAGGACGACCACGTTTTCAACGCGCGGCCCCATGATGCACGCTTACGGTTTGGCGGGAGTCGCGGGCGTGGCGGTCGGCGGCCGGGGCGCGATGGCCCGCTTGCGCTTGCGCAGGTCGTCCTCGCTCTGCTCCTTCGGCGCCGCGTCGCCTTCTTTCGGCGCGCTGAGGATGTCGAGCTTCGCGCCTGGCACGGGGTAGTGGACGATGAAGGTCTTCTCGGGCACGAAGTATTTGTTCGCCACGCGCTGCAGATCCTCGCGCTTCACCGCCAGATAGTGGTCCAGCTCCTTGTTCACTTCCTCGGTCTTGCCGTAGAAAAGATGCGCATTGGCCAGGCTGCGGGCGCGGGCGAGCATGGTGCCATTCTCGCTGGCGATCTCCGCCTCCTTTTGATTCAGCGCCTTGGAAAATTCCTCCTGCGTCACGCCCTCGGCTTTCACTTTCTCGACCTCCTCGGTCATCAGTTTGTCGAGCTGCTCCAGCGTCACGCCGCGCTGGCCATTGGCCATCACGCCCACGAGCCCCGCTTTTTCAAACAGCACCGGGAAGGCCTGCGCCGCGAGCGCCACCTGCTCTTTATCGACGAGCCGCTTGTAGAGCCGCGAGCTGCGGCCGGTGGCCATGATGTTCGAGAGCAGCTCCAGCGCATAGGCATCAGGATTCGTCTGCTCGCACGCCTGCCAGGCATGCAGCGAAGCGGGCAGGGGAGTCTTCTTTTCCTCCACCACGAGCGTCTGCGGGCTGGTGATCGGCACCACCTTCACCTCGGGCCGCGCCGGCTCCGGGCCTTTCGGGATGGGGCCAAAGTAATCCTCCACCAGCTTCTTCGCGTCCTCGATCTTGATGTCGCCCGCGATCGCCAGCGTGGCGTTGTTCGGCAGATAGTACGTCTTCCAAAAATCGCGGAACTCCTCGATCGTCGCCTTGTCGATGTATTGCGCGCTGCCGATGGGCAGCCACTCGTAGACCGTGCCCTTGAAGACGAGCCCGCACAGCTTCTCGAACAGCGAGCCGTACGGCTGGTTGTCATAGCGCATCCGGCGCTCTTCCTTCACCACCTGCCGCTGCGTTTCCACGCCGGTTTCGTCGATGCGGTTGTGCATCATCCGCTCGCTCTCGATCCACAGCGCCAGCTTCAGCTGGTTCGAGGGCAGATTGAAAAAGTAGTCGGTGCGATCGAAGGACGTGCTCGCATTCAGCACGCCGCCCGCGCCGGAGATGTATTTGTCGATCGTCTTGCGCGGGATGTTGTCGCTGCCCTCAAACATGAGGTGCTCGAAAAAGTGCGCGAAGCCCGTGCGGTCCGACCGCTCATTCTTGCTCCCCACGTGGTAGAGCAGGTAGGTCGCCACCACCGGCGACGCATGGTTCTCATGCAGGATCACGTGCAGGCCATTCGCCAGGTCATACTCCGTGAAGCTCAGCGGCTTGAGGGAGGACTGGTGTTCTTCGGCCACCGCGCTCGACGCGACAAACGGCAGGGCCACGGCCAGGGTGAGGAAAACAGTGCGTAACATGCCGGGAGCAGATACGGACAGACGGGGGGCACGCAAGGAAACTTGCGCCCAGGGAATCAATTACCTCGCCAGAAAGGCGGCTGGTCGTCCGCCGGGAATAAATGACGGCCCCGCCGTTCCTCCCGTCATCTCACGTATGACAACGCTTTCGCCGGGCGGCGGCCCTGCCACGCCTACTTCGGCGGCGTGATCGGGTCGGTCTTCTTCTTGGCGTCTGCCATGCCCAGCACCTTCTGCAGATAGGTGGCTTCCTTTTTGCAGTTATCCGGGAAATTGGCAAAGCCGTGGTCAAAAATCACCAGGAACGCAAACGTCGAGGCGAGGAAAAGGGCGATCCAGAAGATGGCGCGAACGAGGCTCATGAATTGAAACTGAGTATCGCAGGTATCGTGCTAGGCAAAGGGAAAAAGAAGGGGAGGGGCGGAAACTGCTCGGGACAAGAGGAGAAGAAGGAAAGCGGCGGCGCATGAGACCGCTGCGGGCGTGGCTTTTTGCCTTCGGCCGTCTCCGCTTCGCTCCGCTCGAATCCGGTCGTCGCTCCACGGTGGAGCGCCAGATTGGTGCGGCTGCCGCTTTTCTAAAACGGCTCGAACGAGGCGCGACGCAGAGCGTCACGCCACCAAGGGACTCCGGGCAGCACGTTCGGAGCATGCGCCCCATGTAACTCCCAACTCCGCTCCGGAATTCGCCCAAGGTGGCTCCCGACTCCGTTCGGGAGTTCAAAGCACCGCGCGCAGCGCCATTTTTCTGAACTGCCCGCCATCCGTGAGCGCCTCACAAAATTGGCGCTGCGCGCTGTCCTCTGGAACTCCCGAGCGGAGTCGGGAGCCACATTGGACGCGCCTTCTGAAACTCCGTGATGCCCTACGCCAGCGCGTAGGTCCGCGCGCCGGGGGCGCCGGCCGCGGTCTGCTTCACCTTGGCGTCATTCGCCGCAAGATGGGTCAGGGCGTGGAAGGTGGCCTCGGCGTCTTCGCCGGTCTTGGCGGCGATTTGGGCGGCGGACTGCGGCGTGGACGTGAGCGCGCCGCGCGTGGCGAGCAGCGTCTTCAGCACGGCGGCGGCGGCTTTCTTGCCGGCCTCGACGCCCGGTTGGTGGTAGGCGTTGATGTTCACCAGCGAGGCGTAGAAGCCGACGGCGCGGTCGTAGAGCGCGATGAGCGCGCCGACGGTCACCGGCGTGACCTCGGGGATGCTGACGGTCACATTGTCGCGGCCGCCCTCGTAGAGCGCGGCGCGGGTGCCGCGCAGGAAGCCCTGCAGGAAGTCGCCGCTCTTCACGCCGGGTTCGACGTCGATGCCGTCCGTGGCGCGCGCCTTGCGGACCTCGATGAACGTGGCGAAGAAATTGTTCACGCCGTCGCGGAGTTGCTGCACGTAGGCGTGCTGGTCGGTGGAGCCCTTGTTGCCGTAGACGGCGATGCCCTGCTCCGCCACGTTGCCGGCGAGGTCGAGCTTCTTGCCGAGGCTCTCCATCACGAGCTGCTGGAGATATTTCGAGAAGAGCATGAGCCGATCTTTATACGGCAGGACCACCATATCCTTCGCGCCCTTGCCGCTGCCGGCGTGGTGCCACATGAGGGCGAGGAGCATGGCGGGATTCTTCAGCGTCTCGGGGACGCGCGTCCATTCATCCATGGCGGCGGCGCCGTCGAGGATGCCCTGCACGTTCACCCCTTGCAGCGCGAGGGGCACGAGGCCCACGGCGCTCATCACGCTGGTGCGGCCGCCGACCCAGTCCCACATGGGGAACCGGGCGAGCCACTTGTTGCTCTCGGCATAGCGGTCGAGCTGCGAACCGGCGCCGGTGACGGCGACGGCGTGGCTCGGGAAATCGACGCCGGCGGCCTTGTAGGCGGCCTCGGCCTCCAGCATGCCGTTGCGCGTTTCGGGCGTGCCGCCGCTCTTGGAAATGACGACGGCGAGCGTGTGGTCGAGGCGATGGCGCAGGCTCTCGATGACGCGGTCCATGCCCTGCGGGTCCGTGTTGTCGAAGAAATGCAGGTGCATCTTGTCCTCGCTGGTGCCGAGGGCGTCGGCGACGAATTGCGGGCCGAGCGCGGAGCCGCCGATGCCGATGACGAGCACGTCGGAAAACTTGTCGCTCTTGTGGACGTCGAGCGCGAACTGGCGGATGGCGGCGTAGCAGCGCACGATTTCATCCTGCACGTCCTTGCTCGGCGCGAGCTCGGGGGCGCGCAGCCAATAGTGGCCGACCATGCGGTTTTCGTCCGGGTTGGCGATGGCGCCTTTTTCGAGCGCGGTCATGGCCGTGAAAGCCTGCTGCGCCTTGGCCTCCATGCCCTTCAGCCATTCGTCGCTGAAGCGAATGCGGCTGACGTCGAGCGACACGCCAAGTTCCGAATTTTCCACGTAGTACTGCTGAAAACGATCCCAGAGCGAAGACATAGTGCGCGGATTCAAGCGGCCCGAGTGGAGACTGTCGAGCCGGACGGGTGGAAACTTTGGGTGGACAAATTTTTCGATGAAAAAGGGGCGCTCAACCGGACGCCAGTTCTGGAAAGCGGCAGAGGGCTGCCGTACTGCAAGAACTGGCGTATCCTCGGACGCGCCGCTACTCTTGGCTGAGATCTTCCCAAAAGCGGAAGTACATTTCCGAGTTGGGGCCGTTGGGGTTTTTGCGGGCGCCTTCGGCGGCGCGCTTGGCGTAGGGACGAGCCTCGGCTTTGCGGTTTTGCGAGGCCAAATCCAGCGCGAGACTATAGGCCGTGGCGAGGGTATCGGGGTGCGTGGGGCCGAGCTTTTTCTCGCGGAGGTCCAGCGCGGTCCGGAACTCCGGCTCGGCGTCGGCGAATTTGTTTTGCGAGAAAAGGGCGTTGCCGACGCCGACGTGGGCGAGGATGGCGGTGGTGCTGTCCGGCGGCAGCGAGGACGGCACGTATTTCAGGATGGCGCGATATTCCGCTTCCGCCTCGGCGTGGCGGTTCAGCGCGGCGAGCGAAACGCCGAGGTTTCCTTGATCCATCAGCGTCGTCGGGTGGCTGGGGCCGAGCACGCGCTGCATGCTCGCCAGCACGGCGCGCTGCTCTTTTTCCGCTTCCTCATCGCGCCCCAGCGAATGCAGCGAGTTGGCGAGGTTCATGCGGGTCATCAGCGTGTCGGGGTGCTCGGGGCCGAGCAGCCGCTGTTGCGCTTGCAGCACCTGGCGGTGCAGGCGCTCGGCTTCCGCGGATTTGCCCATCTCTTCCAGCGTGCCGGCGAGGTTGGCTTTGCTCGTGAGCGTATCAAGATTATCCGGGCCGAGCACGCGCTCGCGCAGCGTCGCGACGGCTTGGTGCTCGGCGGCGGATTCCTCCAGCTTGCCCTGCGCCATGAGCGCGTTCGCCATGTTGTCGCGCACGGCGAGCACGTCCGGATCGTCGTTCTCTTTGTTTAAAAGATACGCCTTCAGCACCACGTGGTAATACGCCTCGGCCTCCACGGCCTTGCCCTCGGCGAGCAAGGCGTTGGCCAGATCACAGCACGTCGACAGCGTCTCCGGGTGCAACTTCCCGAGGGTCCGATCCTGGATCTCGATAATCTTCCGATATTCTTCCTCCGCGCGCTGGGGATGGCCGCTCTCATACAGCGCGATGGCCCACTGGCGGTGCGCGGCGAGCGCGAGCGGCTCCTCCGTTTTTCCGGCCTTCACACAGGCGTCCCAGACCTTGGCCATGTGCGTTTCCTCGTCGCCATATTTGCCCAGCAGGGACAGCGCGCGGCCGATCCGGTTTTCCACGCCGAGCCATTGTTGGAAATCGCGTTCGGCGGACGCCAGCGCCTCGGCCTCGCGGAAATGCGCGAGCGCTTGCTCATACTGCGTGCGCGCGCGCGCCGCTTCTCCCGCCCCGACCAGCGAAACGAGCTGCTGCGTGCGCGCTTTTTCCGCGGCCTGCGGATTGGCCTTGGCGGATGGGGCGGCGGCTTCCTGCCGGGCGCTCTCGACGAAGAGCTGCTCGGCCTCGGCAAATTTGTTCAACGCATACGCGGCGCGGGCGCGCTGGAGCGGATTGCTGTCGGTGCGATTATACATCTCCAGCGCGAAGGCCGGCAGTTGCTTTTCCAGGCTGCCCGCGGGCAGGCCGAGGTCGCTTTCCAATTGCGCGTAGGCCTTCTGGCGGAGCTGATCCGGCGTGAGCTTCGGGCCCACCTCGCGCGCGTGAATCTCGGCGTCCGCCAGCTTGGCGAGCGCCTGCTCCATCTTCTGGCTTCGATCCAGCACGGCATCGAGTTTCTTCTCCGTCTGCGCGCTCGAGGACGCCGTCTGCGCGGTGTCTTTTTTGATCCACCAGCCGAGTTGCAAGCCGGCCGCGGCGGCCGCCATCAGCAGGGCCACGCCGGACCCGACGAGCACGCGGAAACGCACGGCGCGCTTGCGCTCTTTTTCCCACGAGGCGCGGATTTCATCGAGCGGCTGGCGCAGCTTGAGGACGATGGTTTCGACGGCGCCGAGGTCGTCGGCGTTTTGGTACAGGTCGCCGCCCTGCTGCAGCCGGTGGCGGTAGCGCTGCTGGTTCTCGCGCATCGCGGGCGACTCGTCATTCGGCTCGTCGGTGTTGAAGTCGGGCGTGAGCAGCACCGGCCACACTTTCTTGCCGGTCTCGCGCGCGTGCAGCAGCTCATACTGCGTGTAGGAAATGGCGGCAGGATCCTTGGCGGGGTCCGTGGGGCCAAAGCCGAAGCGCTGGCCGACGAGTTGGACGAGGCCATCGCAATCCGCGATCTTGCGGCGGAGCACCTCGCGCAAATCCCCCTGTTCCGCGCCAAAGACATCCTGCCAGACGGGCTCAAAGCCGAGGAACGTGAGCGTATTCGCGACGAGCTGGCGCGCGCTGCGCAGTTCCTTGCTCACGGTACTGATGAAGATGCGCGGCTTCGGGTCCATGTCGGCGGAACGTTATCGGAACGGGTTGGGAGGGCAAGATTTGCGCATCGTGCTTTTGGATGAGGGGGGAGGGGCATCGAACATCGGGCGATCCGTTCGGAGTTCAGCCTTTAGGCGGCCAGCGCCTCCCTCTCACAGGCGCCCTCCTGAATGCCGGCGCCCTCTTGGTGGCGTGATGCTCTGCGTCGCGCCTCGTCATTTGAACGCAGCGCGCCACGCCACCAAAGGGCCCCCCTGACGTGGCGTTCCACCATTTCAGAAGGCGCGTCCCATGTGGCTCCCGACTCCGTTCGGGAGACGAAAGCATCGCGCGAAGCGCCCATTCTTCGAAGCGTTTGCTACTGACGAGCACCGCCTAAAATGAGCGCTGCGCGCTGGGTTTTCAAACTCCCGAACGGAGTCGGGAGCCACATTGGACGCCTCGTGAAAAAGGGGGGCCTTGTTAAATCGAGGCGCGACGCAGAGCGTCACGCCACCAAGACTGCGACCTTCCGGGCGCAGCTACATTTACACCACTACTGTACCGGCGGAGTGCCGCCCGGGGCCGCCGGAGGTTCCGGGGTGATCGGTGGCGGCGGCTCGTCGGAGATTTGCGCAAGGCGGGCCTGGGCGAGGTCGGCGAAGCGGCTTTCCAGGTCGGATTGCAGCGGCGTGCCGCGCATGGCCTGATCTTGATCAAAGCTGAACTTCATCAGGCCGAGCAGGAAGTCGGCGCCCACGGCGGTGAGCAGGATAATGTTCCCGATGAGGTGCGAGACGATGGAGAAGATCCGCCAGAAACCGACCGACGAAATGTAGTCGGAGATGCCGCCGACGATGAACACCAGGCCGATGACGGTGCAGATGAGCATCTTTTTCCGCAGCGGCTTGAGATGCGCGGTCATGGACGCGGAGTCCATCGGCTTGGAGAGCTTCCGCGCATTGCTCACGAGGAAGTAGGCGGAGACGATGAGGCAGAGCAGTCCGTCAAAAATCAGCCACTGGCTGATTTGCGAGGCAATCACCACCACGATGAGCACCAACAAGACGTAGAGCGGCTCGATGAGCGCGGCGACGTAGCCGGGCAGCGGCGATTCCGGCACGAGCGTGCGCAGCGTGAGCGAGGCGCGGACGATACCGGGGAACATCCCGAAGATGCGCGGCAGCAGGGTCATGAGGGCGGTGAGCGTCATGCCGGCGGCGAGGAGCGCGGTGCCGCCGAGATAGGCGCCGACTTCCTGGTTCCCCATGACCGAGGCCATGTCGAATTTGAAATTCTTGTCCTTGCGCAGGTCCTCCCATTTCTTTTGGCCGGAATCGAGCGCGGTCTTCACCTTGGCGATCTGATCCTTGGCGCCATCGCGGAAGGCTTTTTCCTGGTCCTCCAGATTCTTGCGCATCTGGGTCCGGGTGGCGGAATCGGTGGTCTTATCGATCTGCTTTTCGGTTTCCGCCTTTTGCGTGGTCCACTCGATCTCCACGAGGTAGCCGGCGAGTTGCTCGTTGGTGGTCATCTCCTTCACCGGCAGGAGCAGAAGGATAATCGGGCCGAGGAATTGGCAGAGCCAGCCGAAGCGCGCCCATTTGCGGGAGTGCCGCACTCGATCCCAGCGCAGCGCGGCGTGGATGATGAGGACGGGGGCGAGGAAGTTCAGTGCCTGGGTGCCGAGCAGGATGAAGCGAAGCACCGGCGGCACATAGTCGCCAAAGATGACTTTAAACTCGTCGATAAACGTAATGAGGCCCGCGATGGCGAGGGCGACGCCGGCCACCCACAGGATCGCGCGGCGCCAGGCGACGTAGTTTTGCGCCATGGGCGAGCGGATGGGGATTTCCGATTTTTCGAGCAGGGCGCGTTCCTCCGGCAGCGCGGCCTCGGCGGCGAAATTGCTGGCGAAGATGCGGCGGGCGAAAACTTTGGCGAGGCTGGCGACTTCGCCGCTTTGCTCGGCGAGTTTGCCCATGAACTCCATGGCGCCGTGCTCCTCCGGCGGCGGGGGCAGCGTGGGATTGGCCTGGAACAGCGAGGGAAGCAGCATGCCGAGATCGCTCCAGCTCGCGGCGCCGACGGCACAGGCCTTGGTAGTGGGAGTGATGGTTCCTTGGTGGACGAGTGCCAGGATTTCTTCCGCCGTCAGAATCTTCGGGGCATCGGCTCCGATGCGAACGTAATACTTCATGGAGATGATTGGGCCGCGTTTCGCTACCGAATTCCGCCGGAGTTTGGCAAGACGAAGTCATTGCGTGGCAAAGAATTGAGCGGGTGTTGGGAATTTTGACAGGACCTTGGGGGCGGGACGCTCTGCGTCGCGCCGAAGTAGAAAGGCGCGGCTCAATGTGGCTCCCGACTCCGTTCGGGAGTTTGAAAGCATCGCGCGCAGCGCCCAGTTTTTGAACCGCTCGCTACTTATGAAGGCTTCACCAAATAGGCGCTGCGCGCTGTGCCTTGAACTCCCGAACGGAGTCGGGAGCCACATTGAGCGCCCTTCGGAGCGACGCAGAGCGTCCCGCCACCAAGGGCGCGTTGCGCTGAACGTTCCTTGACACCCGCGCCGCGCCCCGGTTCCCCTCCGCGCCGTGCTCGCCATTGTTTTCAGCATTCTCGCCGGATACCTTTTGGGCTCCGTGCCCTTCGGCCTCCTCATCGCCCGGCTCAAGGGGATCGACATCCGGGAGCATGGCAGCAAGAACATCGGGGCGACGAATGTGTGGCGCGTGTGCGGGCGAAAATTTGGGCTGCCCGTGTTCATTCTCGACGCGTTGAAAGGCGTGGGCGCGGTGCTCATCGCGCGGTGGCTGGCCGTGCATTTCGCCGGCGGCGCGGAGTGGGCGCCCATCGTGGCGGCGCTGGCGTGCATCATCGGGCACAACTTCCCGGTGTGGCTGCAATTCAAGGGTGGCAAAGGCGTGGCGACTTCGCTCGGCGTGCTGCTGGCGGTGTTGCCATGCGAAGGGCTGGCGGCTTTCGTGGTGTGGTTGATTACTTTTTTCGCCAGCAAGTATGTGTCGCTGGCGAGCCTCGCGGCGGCGGTGGCGCTGCCGATCTGCGCGGTGGCCACGCAGTTGCTCGGCTGGGGGCACGGCTGGCCGAGCGTGGGGTTTGGCGGGCTGGTTTCGCTGCTCGTTATCATCCGGCATAAGGCGAATATCCAGCGCCTGCTCGCGGGCACCGAAAATCGCTTTGGCAAAAAGGCCGCGCCCTCGACGTCCGCCAGCCCGGAGGGCCAGCCGTGAGCTTCGCAAACGTCGGCGTGATTGGCTCGGGCAGCTGGGGCACGGCGCTCAGTCTGCTGCTGGTGGAAAATGGGCTCCCCGTGACGCTCTGGGGCCACGATCCCGCGCACACGGCCCGCATGCGCGAGACGCGCACGAACCCGGAATATCTGCCCGGCATCGCGCTGCCCGAACGCCTGGCGCTGGCGGACACATTGGAAGATTTGCACGCGTGCGATCTGCTGCTGGTCGTCACGCCGTCCAAGGCGGTGCGCGAGGTGGCGGCGCGCATCCGGGCCGCGCGGCCGCAGCCGGGCGCGGTGCTGCTGAGCTGCACAAAGGGCGTGGAGCGCGGCACCGGGTTGCGCATGAGCCAGATTTTGTCCGAGTCGCTGCCGGGACATCCAGTGGCCGTGCTGAGCGGGCCGAGCCACGCCGAGGAAGTGGCGCGCAAGCTGCCGACGTGCGTGGTGCTCGGTTCGCCGGATGCGGCGGTGGCGCAGCGGCTCCAGCGCGCCTTTTCCGCGGCGTGGTTTCGCGCCTATACGAATGATGACGTGGCCGGTATCGAGCTCGGCGGGGCGCTGAAAAACATCTTCGCCATCGCGGCGGGCGTGTGCGACGGGCTCGGGCTGGGCGACAATGCGAAGGCCGCGCTGGTGACGCGCGCGCTCGTGGAACTGGGCCGGCTCGCCGTGGCGCTGGGCGCGCGGCGCGAGACGCTGATGGGCCTCGGTGGGCTGGGGGACTTGATGGTGACCTGCTTCAGCCGGCACAGCCGCAATCGCGCGGTGGGCGAGCGGCTGGGCAAAGGCGAATCGCTCGCCGAAATCGAGCGCACCATGCGCATGGTGGCCGAGGGCGTGCCGACCACGCACAGCGCGTTCGAATGTGCGCAGCGCTGCGGCATCGAAGTGCCGGTCATCGAGCAGGTGAAGGCGATTCTCGAAGGGCGCATCGGCCCCGCGGAAGCGCTCGCCCGCTTGTTCAGCCGCGACCCCAAAGCCGAATGACTTTCTCTTCCGCAGGCATCGCCGAATATGAAATCGATCGCCGCGATCCGCAGGGCTGGCGGCACGTAATGCAGGCGGAGGCCGCCACGGCGCAGCTCATTTGCCTCGAGGCGCTGAAAGATTTTGGGCTGTGGGAAATGGCCTATCGGTTCTTCGGGCGGCTCTACCAGTGGCTCGGCGAGCTGTATGTGGACGAGATGGCCGGCTGGGCCGCGGCGTCCGGGCAGACGTTTGGCCGCCTGGCCACGGTGAATTGCAGCTATGAATTCAGCCACTTCTCCGCGCTGCCGTTCATGCGCCGCTTTGCGATGGGTTGCAGCGCCGGGTTGGCGCGCGGGAGCGACGGCGTGCCGGTGCACGTGCGCACGCTCGACTGGCCCAACCAGGCGATGGGCCGGGCGACGCGGAAGTTTTGGCTGAAGATGCCGGCGCACCGCGCGGTGCTCGTGAGTTTCCCCGGCATGGTCGGCGGGCTCTCCGGGATGGTGCCGGGCGCATACTCCGTGACGATCGATTGGGCGCCGCCGACGCGCTTTCCGGCGTTTGATTTTGGCCCGCTCTTCCTGCTGCGCGACGTGCTGGAGACGTGTCCGACGTACGCATCGGCGCGGGCGCGGCTGAGCTGCGAGCGGCTTTCGAGCAGCGTGTTCTTCACGCTCTGCGGGACGCGCGAGGCGTGCATTATCGAGCGCACGCACCGGCAGGCGGGCGTCCGGGAATTGGGCGCGGAGCCGATCACCGTCTCGAACCATTTCCAGTGCCCCGAATTCCAGAAATACAACGGCCCGGTGTTGCAAGGGACGGAGGACGAGCTGCTGAAAACGACGTGTGAGCGCTCCGCCGCGCTGCGGGAGGAGCTGGCGGCGCTGCGCGGAACCGCATCCACGGAACTGCCCGCCTTCCTGCACGCCCTCGCGCGAGAGCCGGTAACGAATGGGCAAACCGTGCAGCGCATGGCCTTCTGCCCCGCGCACGAGAGCTCCGCGGTGGAGCGGCGGGTGGAGTAGGGGATCGCCTCGATGCGAAAGGGGCGTTCGCTTGGGCGCCCCATTCGCATCCATCCTCCCGCTCCGCGCCGCCGCGGGGGCGTGTCATCCATCCATCCGACTTGAGGACCACATCCCGCGCGAGGAACCTTCCTCCGAATCATGCCGGTCAAAACCTCCATCGCGGAAGACGACGCGCTGGCGGGAAAGCGCCTCTCCTTTTGCGCAGTTTCTCAGATGGAATGCGCCCGATCTCATTCCGCTCTGGCCTGCCTTGTGGAAGAGTCGGGAGCGTCAAATCTGTCTCCTAATCGTTACCTCAGAAACCTTTCTTTCGGCTACTTTTCCCTTGCGGGAAATGTAAATGCAATATACATACATTTTATCACCGCAGCAATGTGGCGATCTCCATCATAAGTCCTTCCGTCGACTAACCCTCAAACGTATGCAACCCGTCCCGCCCTTGCGTGGCATTGGTGCTCGGTCCGCCGGCTTCAGCCTGGTGGAAGTCCTGATGGCCATCGGCATCGTGGCCTTCGCCTACATCGCCATGATCGGCCTGCTGCCCGCCGGCATGACCAGTTTTAACAAGGCCATCGACAACTCGCTCGGGTCCCAAATCATGCAGCGCATCGCCACCGAGGCGCAGCAGACGGACTTCGATACGCTCACCGGGTCCAGCGGGGGAACCACCGTCACGCTGCGTTACTTCGACGCGCAGGGCAACGAACTGATCAAGATGGCCGGCTCGCTCTACACCGCCGAGGTCACCGTGCTCGCCCCGACGACGCTGCCCAGCACCAACATCCCCGGGAGCCCCAGCCTCGCCACGGTCACGATTCGGCTGGCGCATAATCCGGGCGAAAACCCGATGCCCTTCGACCCCACGGCCCATTTACGCATCCGCACGCTCACCGCCCTCATCGCCAAAAAATGATGAAGCCCTCCCGGAACAAAAGTCAGCGCCGCGCCTATTCCTCCGTGCGCTCCCCAGCCCCTGGCCGCCCCACTGAATACTGGATACCGAATACGGCCTCCCGCCCCCGCCGCGCCTTCACCCTGGTCGAGCTCATGGTCTCCATGGCGCTGATCACCCTCATCGCCTCGCTGGTCTTTTCCATGACCTCCTCCACCGCGTCGCTGTGGAAGCGCACCACCGGCAGCGTGGAGCAGTTCCGCAGCGCCAACCTCGCCTTCGAGGCCATGACCCGCCGTCTCGGCCAGGCCACGCTGAATACGTATTGGGACTATGACAGCGTCTCCGCGCCCAAGAAATACGTCCGCCAGTCCGACCTCCGCTTCATCACCGGCCGCATGGAAGCGCTCATGGGCGTGCGCAACCCGCGCCGTCCGCTCCATGCCGTTTTTTTCCAGGCGCCCCTCGGCACCGTCTCCAGCGCCACCAATTTTGGCGGACTCGAAAATCTGCTGAACACCGCGGGCTACTACCTCGAGTTTAACGACGACTCCGCCCTGCGCCCCGGCTGTATCAACACCACCACCGTCCCCCCGCGCTACCGCTATCGCCTCATGGAAGTGGTGCAGCCGTCCGACAACCTCCTCGTCTATCGCTACACCGCCGGGCAACCCCTGTATAATCGCAAGGACTGGTTCCAAAACGCCGTCAACATCAAGCCCATCAGCTACCACGTCCTCGCGGAAAACGTCATCGCCCTCGTCATCCAGCCCAAGCTCTCGAAGAAAGACGAGCAGACCACCGGCAAGGTCCTCACCAAGGACTACAACTACGACTCCAGCGCCACGGTGGCCGACCCGGATATCAACCCCAAGAACCAGCTCCCGCCCGTGGTGCAGGTCACGCTCGTGGCCATCGATGAGCCTTCCGCCCAGCGGCTCGCCAACGGCGCCACACCCCCGAGCTTTGATCCGTTGCTCGATACGCTTTTCGTCGACACCACCAAGTACGACCAGGACCTCGTCACGCTGCAGCAGACTCTGAACAGCCAGCACATCGCCTATCGCGTCTTCACCAGCAGCGTCAGCCTGCGCGGCGCGAAGTGGAGTCGAAAATAACCGGTTATGAAACGTCCACGCACCGCTCGCCCTCCTCGGAAATCTCGCGGCGTCGCCCTCGTCATCGTCCTCGCTTTCCTCGCGCTCATCTCGGCCATCATCATCGGCTTCTTTTCCAGCGTCTCCACGGAGGTGGCCGTGTCCACGGGCGTCGCCGATGCCGTGAATACCCGCCAACTCGCCGAGTCGGCCATCAATGTGGTCATGTCCCAGATCGTCGAGGCCACCAAAAAGCTGCCCGCCGGGGTCCCGTCGTCGTCGGGCAGTCCGCGCGCCTGGGCCTCGCAGCCGGGCATGATTCGGACCTTCGATTCCCGCGGCAACACCGGCCTTTTCTACAAGCTCTACTCGTCCGACCAAATGACGATCGACGGCGCGAAGTTCGACGCCGCCGTGGAGGTGCCGCCCGTCGATTGGAAGAGCCCCGACAACGCGGATCTGTGGGTGGATATGAATGCGCCCATCAAAAGCGCCGCGGGCGATCTGCTCTTTCCCATTCTCGACCCCGCCGCCGACGGCGTCGCTTCGCACAATCGCACCGCCTCCCTGATGAAGGTCGATGGTTTCGGCATCACCAATCCACCGGGCTACGATCCCGGGCAGGACGAATCCGCGCTCAACAATCGCGCGCCGATGCCGGTGAAATGGCTCTACGTGTTGAAGGACGGCACGCTGCACGTGGCGCGCGATCCGCAGAATGGCCACGTCACGGTCGACGGCGCCACCCGCGACAATCCCATCGTCGGCCGCCTCGCTTTTTGGACGGATGACGAGACATCCAAGATCAATATCAACACCGCCTCCGAGGGCACCTACTGGGATGTGCCGCGCATCTATTCCATGCAGGATTTTGGCCAGTATTCCGGGCCCACCGTCAGCATCGCCGGCCTGTCCACCTGCCAGCCCACGCAAAAGGAATACCAGCGCTACCCTGGCCACCCCGCGACCACCTGCCTCAGCCCCGTCTTCGGCAAGCTGCTCCCCGTGACCGTGCCCTATCCGGCAAACCCGACCACGATCGACGCGCTGCGGCTCGACCCCTACTACAAGATCACGCCCCGCGTGGGGCTGCCCATGTCGCTGGGCGGCGGCAGCGGCGGTTCGCTGGGCGGCAGCTACCAGGTGCCGAATACCGCGGCCCCCATGGTGCCCGACTCCGACCGCCTCTACGCCTCGGTGGACGAGCTGATGTTCACCTCCAGCTATTTCAACATCAACCGGGTGCCGAACACGGCGGCGACGTCCACCTCCGTCATCCCCGGCGCGCTCACGAAGTCCGTTTTGGAAAAGGCGAAGTTCTTCATCACGGCCAATAGCAGCGCGCCGGAAACCACGCTCTACAACACGCCCCGCATCGCCGTGTGGCCCATCTCCACCGGGCGCACGCCGTACGATTCGCTCCTCGCCTTTTGCTCCACCATCGGCGGCAAGGAATACTATTTCGCCCGCGCCAATTCCCGCAATGGCACCAGCGACTACACCCCGCGCAACGCCCAGCTCTACCAGTATCTGCAGGGCCTCACGAAGACGGACATCCCCGGTTTCGGCGGCAACTTCCTCGATAAATACGGACCCGACCGCGACCAGATCCTCACCTGCATCTACGACTACATCCGCAGCACGAATCTGCAGGACCAAAGCTCCGGCGCCGTCCCGTACACCGCGCTCTTTCCGCCGCGCACGCCGGGGGCCGGGGAGGTCGTGCCCATCCGCATCGGCGACACGCAGGGCTTCGGCCGCTTCTACGGCATCACGTCCGCGAACCTCCTGTTTTACGGCTCGGCCCGCGATTCCGCCGGCAAGACCACGGGCATGGAGGCGGTGTTTTTCATCGGCATCACCACGCCGATGCAAGGCCTCGCCTGCATGCGCAGCAGCCTGAAATATACCGTCACCGGCCTGGACGGCATGAGCGCCAACGGCAAGAGCCTGAACTTCCGCGCCACCGGCACCAACTACATCGACATGGCCGATCTCGATCAATTCCACGGCCGCTCCGTCGGCGGCACCGAGAGCCCGTGGACGCCGATCAAAGGCAAGCCTTTCGATTACGCCGACGCCGGCGGCAATACCTCCGGCAAATACCCCTTCTTTTCCGCGGCCCAGGTCGATGTGACCGGCGCCAGTCAGTTTACGTTCAACAGCGGCAAGGAGGTCGTGGTGGAGGTGCGCACGCGCGACACCAACTACCTTCTCCAGACGGTGCATCTCCAGTTCCCGCCCGGTATTTTCAAGGTGCCCGGCTTTAGCAATGCGCCTTCGCCCGCGCCGCCGGCCACGCCCACCAAGGCCGGCTACGGTGCGCGGACCGGTGGTGATTACAACTCCATGATCAATGCCGCCGATACCGTGGTCTCCCTGCAGGTCGCCGGCGCCAATGGCAATACGCCCGGGCCGGCCCCGGATCCCACCGGCGGCGATCCGCGCATGGTCTGCGCGCTGGCCGATGTCCCCGCCTCCCGCTACCGCGCGGACAATAACTACACCACCTCCGGCGTGCAGTGGGCCCACTGCCTCGTGCAGTCCGTGGGCGAGACCTTTCCCGGCGCGCAGTACGGCAAGCTCGCCAACGTGGCCACTTACAACCAGAGCGGCAGCATCCCGCGCCACCCGGATATTTCCATGCGCGCGCCTAATGGCGTGACCCGCGCCGACGGCAAGCCCGGCGATTGGGACACCGGCTTCGGCGACCAGAAAGACGGCGCCTACATCAACAAGCCCGACGAGGGCGACACCGCGCTGCAGGACAATGCCGGCGGCGTCACGCGCCTGCCCTACATGCTCGGCTATGGCCAGGGCTTCGCCTCCGCCACCAACACCTACTTTTCGCCGAACCGCCAGATCCCGTCGCCGCTCATGTTCGGCTCGCTTCCCACCGGCATCCAGCGGATGCAGCCCTGGCAGACGCTGCTCTTCCATCCGCGCCCGGAGGACCCCGGACATCCCGGCAATTTGAAAGTGAAAGATCACCTCATCGCCGATCTGTTCTGGATGCCCGTGGTCGAGCCCTACGCCATCAGCCAGCCCTTCGCCACCAGCGGCAAGCTGAACCTCAATTACCAAATCATCCCCTTCACCTACATCAGCCGCTCCACGGCCATGCACGCCGTGATGCGCTCCACCAAGTTCGCCGCGCTCGCCGCGTCCGACTGCGATAAATACAAGCCGCTCGATAAATCCGCCAGCGCGCCCACCGCGCCCAATCGGCGGCTCCCCATCGACATGGCGGAAACGCTCAAAGCTTTCGACGCCCGTTTCCAGGCCAACCAGATTTTCAAATCCGCCACGCAGATCTGTGAAATGAACCTCGTCCCGCCCGGCGAAACCAACGCCAGCATGGCCGCGTTTTGGGGCAACAAGTTCACCTTCACCGGCGACAACCTCCGCGAGAAGCCGTACGTCGATCTCTACTCCCGTCTCACGACGAAGAGCAACACCTTCACCGTCCACGTCCGCGCCCAGAGCCTGAAAAAAGCGCCCGCCACGCCGCCCGATCAATGGGTCTTCGGCCAGGATCAAGTCGGCGGCGAATACCGCGGCTCCTCCATCGTCGAGCGCTACATCGACGTGAACGATCCCGCCCTCCCCGATTTCGCCAGCCTCTTCGCCAACAACCCCAACGACCCCAAGCTCAGCATCGAGCAATACTACCGCCTCCGCGTCGTCAGCACCCGCCGCTTTATTCCGCAGTAAAAATGTAGCTGCGACCGGAAGGTCGCAGTGATGGCGCGCCCAATGTGGCTCCCGACTCCGTTCGGGAGTTTAAAACATCGCGCGCAGCGCCTATTTTGAGAGGGGCTCGGGGATGGCGGGCCGTTGAGAAAATGGGCGCTGCGCGCTGTGTTTCAAACTCCCGAACGGAGTCGGGAGCCACATTCAGCGTCACGCCACCAAGTCACCTCCGCGCCGTCTCCCCCTGCACCGGCCGCGTCACCCAATCCCACATCGGCAACACCCGCCCATCGCGCAGCTCGATCCCCGCGCGATGCACCGGATGCACCCCCTCATTCCCCGTCGCAGCGCACGCTAGGCCGGTAATCCCCAGCGCCTCCACCGTCTCCACTTCCCCCGGCTCCGAGACTCCATTCTGATTCCGGTCCCGCCACACGCTCAGCCCCTCCAATTCCGCCCCGCGCAGCCAGCCATCGCCATCATCATCCAGCGCCGCCAGCGCGGAAAATCCATTCTCCCAAAACAGCTGCCACGTATAGCTCCCCAACAACTGCCGCGCCGACGTGATGCGCCCCGTGCGCTCCGGATCCCACACGAGGATGCCCGTCTCCGCGCGCACCCACGACCACTGCTCCGCCAGCCCAAACCCGCGCAGGTCAAACCGCACCGTCCGCTCCGGCGCCAGGAGCGCGCCGATCGACTCCGCCGGTGGCAGCGAAAAAATCAGCGGCGTGATCGGCCCCATCGGCAGCGCCTCCATTTTCTTCAGCGCCTCCTGCATCCAGCCCAGGTTCTCCTTCTCCTCCGGCGTCAGCGTTTTCTCATCCGCTTTCGCCGAGCGCACATACGCCGTCGCGGCCTCGTAGCTGATGAACCCTTCCAGCCCCAGCGGCCCTTTGGATTGGATCTTCTGATCGCTCTTCCACGCCTGCTCAAACGCCACCTCGTAATGCTTGCGAATCGTCGGGCCATCATGCTGCGCGAGGGAAGCCGGCATCTCCTTCGGCGGGTTCTTCTCGGCCTCGCCGGCAAATTGTTCGAGCAACGATCCCATCCCCAGCTGCGCCAGCGCGTGCTTCGGCTTTTTATCGAGCACCTGCTGGAACAGCTCCGCCGCGCGCGCCGCATGCGCCAGCGCCGCCCCCGCGGAAAGCGGCGTGCCCTTCTTGTCGCTCCAGCTTTGGAAGAGCTTGCTCGCGACTTGCTCCGCCACGATCTCGTCCTCCTTGCCGCCGAAGGCCCCGAGCGCCGACTTCTTCAGCGCAAACGCGAGGTAATGCACGCGCGCGAGTTGATACCGCATTTCCAGGTCCTCCGGCGTCTTCGCCAGCTTCGCCTCCGTATTTTTGACAATCCGATCCACCGGCACCGGCTGCGGCATCGCAAACATCGCCGGAGCAGGGGAGGGGACCGCCCACACCATCACGAAACAAACGGCCATCAACGCTGGGAGTTTCATGCCGCCCAGCCTCTCCCTTTGGCTCTCCGCTGGCAAGCCACAGGACGTGATGTCGCTGCGACCGGCAGGTCGCAGAGGGCGGCGACGGCTTTTCTAAAACCGATCCAGCGTGGTGAGTGATGAATCCATGTCAAAGGTCTTCCGCGATCCGGCCCGAAGCCGCAGGCCAGCGCCCGCATGGCAGGTGGTGCAAAGATTCAAAAGGCGCGTCCAATGTGGCTCCCGACTCCGCTCGGGAGTTGGAAGCCACGGCGCGCAGCGCCCAAATCCAGCGTGGCGAACCGTTCGAAAAAGAGGCGCGGCGCGCGATGCTTTGCACTCCCGAGCGGAGTCGGGAGCCACATTGGACGCGCCTCTCGAAATGCGAGCGCTCGTATCGGAGGCCCGGAATTGGAGCTTCGGGTTACCGCGTCGCGCCGACCCCAATCACATAGGACCTATAGGCTCCATGCCAGCTCCCGGAACGGCCCCGTCCTCTGCAAACTGTTCTCGGCGCGACGCAGAGCGTCACGCCACCACGGGCCCCCCTACTTCTTCCCCTCCGTCACCACCACCGCAAACTCCTCAATCGTCACGTCCAGTCCCGCCAGTTCCGCCACGTAGCGCGCCGCATCAACGATCGACAAATCAGTCCCCGACAGCGTTACCCGCCGATCCTTCGCCTCGCCGACGTTCAGCACAAAATTCACGCCCTTGCCCCCGGGCAGAAGCTTGCGGCTGATCTGCCCCAGAAAATCAAACGCCTCACTCACCGTCGCCTCGCGAAAATCTATCTTCGGGATCTTCGTCGTCTGCAGCGGCTTCACCGTCGTCTCGATGTTCACCTTGTCCCCGATGGACGCCTCCGGCCGCGGCTTCTGCGCCACCTTCCGCTGATCCACCGGCGCGGAGATCACCACCGCATTCGGGTCCCAGCGCACCGTGCAATCCGTGAGATCCGCCACGTATTTCAAAACCTCCGATACAGGCACATTTTGCATCGTCAGGGTCACCGTCCGCCCGCCCGCCGCTGGTGCTGGTGCTGGTGCCGGCGCGGCCGCCGCGCCATCCAGCGGCCCCGGAATCGCGGGTGCCGCCGCCGTCCCCGCCGGGGCCGCGGCCACCGGTGTTTTGTAAATGATGTTGATCCCCTCGTGGCCCGGATCCAGCGCCTTCGCGCGCAGCGTCAGAAATTCCAGCACCTCCCGCACGCTGCCGTCGCGGAAATCCACTTTCGGCACCACGATCGTCTTTGCCTTGGCCAGGGTGGCGCTGTCTTGCGCACGCAACGGCGCGCCCAGCACGAGCAGGGTCGCCAGCAGGAGGGAAATTACTTTCATGGGTGGGATGGGATTATTCCCGCGGCAAACGGCGCAGGTTCGTATCGATCTCGTTCATCAGCGCCGCGGCGTCCGCCGGCTTGCCTTTCACGCGCATCAGCGCCCGCTTGGCGTTCTCGTAATTGCCCCGGGCTTCCGCCGGCGAATTCTGCCGGGCGGCCAGTTCGCCCATCTTCACATGAATGCGCGCAATCTCCACCGGCGACACCGCCGGCGTGGCGCGCTCCGCTTGATCCACCGCGCGTTCGTACGATTGCACCGCGCCGTCAAAGTCGCGCGTCTTCACCAGCGCGTCGCCTTGCTCCACGGAATCCCGCCAGGGCTCCGTCACCACCGTGGGCACGGGCGGTTCCGCCGGCGGCTTGGGATTCGGCGGCATATTCGCCACCGCATTGGCCAGGTCCGGATTCGTGGCCGGCCGCGGCTGCACCGTGGGCACGCTGTTCCCCGTCGAGGCCACGCCCGGCGAAGTGATGCCGCTCGTCGCGGCGGGATTCGTCAAGGTCGGGGCCGTGGGCGCGACCGGCGGCTTGCCCGCGTCGGAGGCGGGCACGCTGGGCGGCGGATTGTTCGAGGCCACCGTATTGGCCGGCGGCTTCGTGTCCGTGCCTTTCACCTCCGGCGTCGATTTGCTGTCACCGGGAGTCTTGCTCGCCTCGGGCGACGTGCTGCCATTCTTCGCCACCATGCTCTTCGTGTCCGGCGTCAGCGGAATCTGCGGCGGCAGCTTGCTGCTCTGCTCATCATTGTTCCGCATGATGTACATCGTCGCCGCGACCGCCGCGACCACGAGCAGGACGCCAATCAGCACCACCGGCTTTTTCTTCGCCGGCTGGCTGGAGGCTGCGACGCCGCGCGGCTGCGGCGCCTTCGCATGCGGGTCGGTGGAAAAACGAATCGTCTGCACCTCGGCCTTCATCTCCGCGGTGTTCTGGTAGCGGCGATCCGGCTCCTGCTGCATCGCGCGAATCACCACCTGGTCCACCCGCTCATCCACGCCAATGCGGATCGACGGCGGATCGAAAATGCCCTGTGGCACCTGCCCGCACAGCATCTCGTAAAGCATCACGCCCAGGCTGTAAATGTCCGCGCGATGGTCCACCCGCGCGCCGCGCTTTTGCTCCGGCGCCATGTAGTCCGGCGTGCCGAGCACGGTGCCCGTCATCGTGTAGCCATTCTGCTCGGCGGCCGAGGTATTCAAGCGCGCCAGGCCGAAATCGGTCACCTTCACGCGCCCGCGCACATCCACCAGCACGTTGGCCGGCTTGATGTCGCGATGCACCACGCCCTCCACGTGCGCATACGCCAGCGCCTCGCACACGCCCATGATGATCTCCAGCGCCTGCGTCGGGTTCAGCCCCGTGGTCTTGATGATGTGGTGCAGGGTCGTCCCTTCCACATATTCCATCACGAAAAACAGATGCCCCTCCGACGTCTCGCCGAAATCGAACACCGACACGATGTGCGGGTGATTCATCTTCGCCATCGTCCGCGCCTCGCGCTTGAACCGCTCCGCGAAATCCTTGTCCACGCTCACTTCCAGCGGCAGGAGCTTGATGGCGACAATCCGATCCAGCGCCAGTTGCCGCGCTTTATACACCGCCCCCATGCCGCCGCGGCCGATGAGTTCCAGCACTTCGTAGTTCGGGAAAAGGCGCGCCGCCTCCGGCACGCTCGGCGGCTCCCAGGAGGTCATGCCGCCAGCACCGGTCATCTTCACCGATTGCATGCCGCGCGCGAAGAGCTCATCGGGGTTGAGACCGCTGAGGACGCTGGCACCGGGAATGCTCCCGGTAGACTGGCTGGGTTGATCGGGCATGATGCCCCTAGCTTGCCCCAACTAATAGCACAGTCAATTCGCTATCCACATCTTCCGGCGTCTTCACCGTGTCGGCAATCACCGCGCGCAGGATCTCCCGGTAACGCGAGCGAAAGTTGAACGCCGCCATGTGGAAAGCACTGGTCGACATGCCGATGGTGTTGGCCGCCTCCGCATACCCCGCCTCCGATTGCTTGTTAAACCCGAGGAACGGCTTCAGGGCCTGATACTGCGCGGATTTTCCCTGCAATTCATATTCCGACTTCAGCGCCGACAGCGTCTGCTCCAGGATGGTGAGCGACCACCGCCGCGCAAACAGCTCGTCCTCCGCCCGGACCGTCTCCTTGGCAAACCGCTTCTCCGCGTGCGCCACATCGAGCAAAAACGTGGGGAAGCCCCCATTCGACGGAAAGCCCGCCGCCGCGAAATCCTTCAGGCGAAAGAGCACCAAATCCCGGAAACGCGCCGCCCCGGGTTCGTCCCCCTTGGGCCGGTCCACATTCTGCAGCCGCGCAAAAAAGCTCACAATGTGGATGGCCGTATCCGCCGCATCATTCCCAGCCACCCGCAGCCACACATACGCCGGATACCAATAACGCTCCGACAATGCCTCCAGGGCATTCGCATCGCCCTCCAAGACCCGGGACCAAAGCCCAGGGCCGGCTGGCGGCGGCGTAATCGGAACATCAGGATTCATCCCAGCCAATGGGCCACACTCTGCGGCGCCCCGTCAAGTAGGACCACTACTTAGTGCGCCTTCTGCTCCAGACCGTGGCTGGGTGAACTCTTGGAGGCGCGGCCCCGGCGCTCCCGCTCGGACGCACCCCTGGGCAGGACGCGCGCTGGGGCTACCGCTTACTCCGACCGCACCGTCAGCACCGGGCAGTGCGCATGGCGCACAATCTTTTCCGCCACACTCCCGAGCAGCACGTGTTGCAACCCGGTATGCCCATGCGTCGCCGAGATAATCAGGTCCGATTTCCGTGCCTTCGCCACGTCCACGATTTGCTGCCACGGACGCCCCAGCCGCACCACCGGCGTAATCTTCTTCCCCATCGGTCCGGCAAACTCCCGCAGCCGCTTCACCAAATCATCCGTCGGCTCCTCCACCACCGCCGGCCCCGGCACGGGCGCAAAGACCCAATCTCCCGGATACACGATCTGTTCCACGATATGGATCAGCGCCAGCCGCGCCTGGAACTTCGCCGCAAACTGCACCGCAAAATCAAACGCCACCCGCGAATGGTCCGAAAAATCCACCGGCACCAAAATCTCCCGAATCTTCAGCGGCACCGCCTTCGCCTTAAACCGCACCGCTTTTCCTCCCGCCGAGCTCGGCGCTTTCGCACCGCGACGCGTTTTGGGCTTCGATTTGAGGGACGCCTTTTTCGGTTTCATAAGTGGGAAGGATTGCAGCTCGCTTCCCCTGAATCGGCAAGCCCCCGTGTCACGGATGCCGACATAACTTGTGGCGCCCCTCGGTGGCGTGACGCTCCAGCTCCGGGCATAGCGAATTGAAGAATGGTTTAAATTGAATAGCCGCTGCCGCTGCGATGCGCGTCTGTAGCCGTAGCCGGGAGGCCGCGAAGAACGGTACCCGCTTTCCGTGAAACCGTCCTCACTAGATATGCCCGCAGCTGGAGCTGCGGGCCACCAAGGCTAGGCGCGACGCAGAGCGTCACGCCACCAAGAATCCGCGCTCATCCGCGCCATCCGCGGTCCATTTGCCTTCATCTGCGCTCTCTGAGTCATCAGCGATATCTGCGATAAAAGGACCGCGCCTTTGCTTCTCTGGGTGCTCTGTGCCCTCCGTGGTTTCCCGGCGCTGCCCCACCAAGGCTGGGCGCGACGCAGAGCGTCACGCCGCCAAGAATGCATGTTTCATAGTTGCCCGATCCCCCCCGAATGTTTCCAGTCGCGCCACTCCATGGAGATCCAGAAATTCAACGTCCTCGGTGTCGCGATGAGCGCGATGAACCTCGACCTCGCCACTCGGGCCGTGCTGGAGGCCTGCGCCGCGAAGCGCAAAGGCTACGTCTGCGTCACCGGCGTCCACGGCATCAGCGAGGCGCGCCACGACGTTGACTTCCGCCGCATCCTCAACGGCGCTTTCCTCAACACCTGCGACGGCATGCCGCTCGTGTGGGAAGGCCGGCGTGCGCTCGGCCAATGGGTCGACCGCGTCTATGGCCCCGACCTCATGCGCTGCGTCATGGAGGCCACGCGCGATGGGAAATACACGCACTACTTTTACGGCGGCGCCCCTGGCGTGGCGGATGCGCTGAAGGCCGCGATGGAGCAACGCTTCCCCGGCGTCCGCATCGTCGGCACGTGGTGCCCGCCTTTTCGCCCGCTCAACGAGGAGGAGCAGCGCACCCTCGCCGCCGACGTCGCGGAAAAAAAGCCCGATATGGTGTGGGTCGGCCTCAGCACGCCGAAGCAGGAGCGCTTCATGGCCGAATATTTGGCGAAGCTCGACACCACCCTCATGTTCGGCGTCGGCGCCGCGTTCGATTTCCACACGGGCCGCATGAAAGAAGCCCCGCGCTGGATGATGCGCAGCGGCCTCCAGTGGTTTCACCGCCTGTGCAGCGACCCCAAGCGCCTCTGGAAACGCTACGGCCTCATCGTCCCCACCTACCTCGCCCGCATCTTCCTGCAACGCACCGGCCTCAAAAAGTATCCCATCGATTCCCCGAGCCCGCACGTTTAAGCAGGCAACGCCCGCGTCCGAGCGGGCAGGGGCCACCACGAATCCTAAAATCCTAAATCCAAAATACTATGAAGGTTCATCATCGTAATTTGCCGCACGTGGTGGTCATCGGCGGCGGCTTCGGCGGACTGCAGGCGGTCAAAGCCTTCCGCAAGAAACGCGTGCGCGTCACGCTCATCGACCGGCAAAATCACCACCTCTTCCAGCCGCTGCTCTACCAGGTGGCCACCGCTGCGCTCTCGCCCGCCGATATCGCCGAGCCGCTGCGCCACATCTTCCGCAAGCAGGAGAATACCGAGGTCCGCTTCGGCGAAGTCCGCCGCATCGATGTCGACCGCAAGGTCCTCGTCGTCGCCGAGGACGAGATTCCCTACGATTACCTCATCATCGCCGCCGGCGCCCGCCATTCCTATTTCGGCAAGGACGAATGGGAGCGCTTCGCCCCCGGCCTCAAGGGCCTCGATGACGCCCTCGAGATCCGCCGCCGCATGCTCATGGCCTTCGAGCTCGCGGAGAAAACGCAGGACCGCGCCGTGAGCCAGGCCGCGATGACCTTCGTGGTCGTCGGCGGCGGCCCCACCGGCGTGGAGATGGCCGGCGCCATATCCGAGATCGCCCGCCACACGCTGGTGAAAGATTTCCGCCATATCGATTCCTCGCACGCCCGCGTCATCCTCGTGGATGCCGCCCCGCGCCTCATCCCCGCCATGGCGCCGGAACTCTCGGAAAACGCACTCTTTGAGCTGCGCCGCGTCGGGGTCGATGTCCGCCTCAATGCCCGCGTGGAAAACATCGACGAAAACGGCGTCACCGTCACCGGCGGCGAGCACATCCCCACCCGCACCGTCGTCTGGGCCGCGGGCAATGCCGCCTCGCCGCTCGGCGCCAGCCTCGGCGTGCCGCTCGACCGCGCGGGCCGCGTCATCGTGAAGGATGACCTCTCCATTCCCGGCCACCCCGAGGTGTTCGTCATCGGCGACCTCGCGCATTTCGAGACGAAGACCGGTCCGCTGCCCGGCCTGTCGCCCGTCGCCATGCAGCAGGGCCGCCACGCCGCACACAACATCTGCCTTCAGATCGCCGGCGGCTGGATGAAGCCCTTCGAATATTTCGACAAAGGCACCATGGCCACCATCGGCCGCAACGCCGCCGTCGCCGACATCGCCGGCTACCGCTTCCACGGCTTCCTCGCCTGGCTCGCCTGGGCCTTCATCCACCTCCTCTTCCTCGTCAGCTTCCGCAACAAAGCCGCCGTGATGGCCAAATGGATGTACGTCTACTTCACCATGGGCCGCGGCGCCCGCCTCATCACCGGCCAGGACTGGCCCGTGAAAAGCAAAGCACCAAACGCCCCACCCCCAGCGCCCCCCGTCTAGCACCGGGAAGGTGCGTCCGAATTTACGCCAGTTCTTGGAACCGAAGGTGGTGCCGCACTCCAAGAACTGGCGTCCACTCGAACGCCCCTTTCGCGCCTCTCCCTCTCTGTGTCCTTTGTGCGCTCTGTGGCTTCTGGCCATGGGACGTTGAATCTTCACCGTTAGATGTTGGATGTTGGATGTTCTGATCCGCGAGCCCTCGCTGAATCCTGTTAATCCCGTTAACCCTGTCCCCAAAAGAGCGCCGTTTCTCGGAACAGGATTATCAGGATTTACAGGATTCAACTCCGGGGACCGCCGCAAGAATCCGCGCCCATCCGCGTTATCCGCGGTCAGAAGAAACCGCGGATTGCGCGGATGGCCGCGGATTCATTCCAGATCCATCAGCGCTATCTGAGTCCTCAGCGTCATCTGCGGTAAAAAGATCCCGCCCTTTCTTCTCTGTGTCCTTTGTGTCCTTTGTGCGCTCTGTGGTTTCTGACCATGGGATGTTGATGTTCTGATGAGCGCGCCCTTGACCTAAAGCCTCAGACATTCGACCTTACCTCCAGATCATGATCTGCGACGCTTGCAAACAAAAGCCGGCCAACGTCTTTCTGACGCAAATCGTGGACGGGAAGATGCAGAAGGTGAACCTCTGCGAATCCTGTTCCGAGGAGAAAGGCGTGACGAACCCCCACGGCTTTGAACTGGCCGATCTCCTCCTCGGCATCGGCGCCTCCGAGGAAATGCAAAAGAGCACCACGGGGCTGAAGTGCCCGAACTGCGGCTTCAGCCAGGCCGACCAAAAGAAGACCGGCCGCTTCGGCTGCTCGCAGTGCTACGACGTTTTCACCAAGGACCTCGAGGACATGCTCAAAAACATGCACCGCGGCCTGGAGCACAAAGGCAAGGTGCCGCCGCGGCTCCAGCGCATCAAGGAGCGCGAGGAGCAGCTCAAGAAGCTCCAGCGCGAACTGCGCAAGGCCGTCGCCGAGGAAAAATACGAGGAAGCCGCCGGGCTGCGCGACCAGATCAAGCACTTCGAGGCCGAATCCCAACCGACCTAGTTCATGGCCATCCACAATCTCCTTTCCACCGCCGGCGAATGGCTGCGCGGTGACGGCCCCTTCAGCCACATCGTCGTCAGCAGCCGTGTGCGGCTCGCCCGCAACCTGAGGAATTTTCCCTTCCCCGGCTGGGCGAAGAAAAACGACCGCATCGGCGTGCTCGATCAGATCAAGCCGACCGTCGAGGCCCTGCCCGAGATGGCGGAGGCGCACTCCGTTTTTTCGCAGGATCTCAGCGCGCTGGAAAAGCAGGTGCTGGTGGAGCGCCACCTCATCTCCCGCGAGCACGCCGCGAAAGGCCTCGGCTCCGCCGTGGTGGTGAACAAGAAGCAGACGCTCTCCATCATGATCAATGAGGAGGATCACCTCCGGATGCAGGCCATCCGCTCCGGCCTGCAACTGAAGAGCGCCTTCAAGATGATCGACAAGGTGGACTCCGAACTCGGCGACAAGCTGGACTTTGCTTTCCACAACCAGCTCGGCTTTCTTACCGCGTGCCCGACGAATGTCGGCACCGGCATGCGCGCCAGCGCGATGATGCACTTGCCCGGTCTCGTGCTCATCGAGCAGGTGAACCAGGTCATCCAGGCCGTGAACAAAGTGGGACTCGCCGTGCGCGGCCTCTACGGCGAAGGCACCGAGGCCCTCGGCAACCTCTTCCAGATTTCGAACCAAACCACGCTCGGCGAGGAGGAGGGCGAAATCATCACGCGGCTGAACAAGGTGATCGAGCAGATCATCCAGCACGAACAAAACGCCCGCCAGACGCTCCTGCAAAAGAAGCCCGTCACGCTGCTCGACAACATCGGCCGTGCCTACGGCGTCCTCCGCAACGCCCACAGCATGGCGAGCAAGGAAGCGCTCAATCTCCTCAGCTACCTCAAGCTCGCCGTGGACCTCGGTTTCTTCACCGAAGAATCCCGCCCGCTGGTCGATGAACTCTTCATCGAGACCCAGCCCGCTCACCTCCAAAAAAGCTCCCAGCAAAAGCTCCAAGCCGACGAGCGCGACACCCTCCGCGCCACCATCATCCGCGCCAAGCTCAAGCCGCTCCCCGAGCCCAAGGAGCAAAGCGCCCCCCCCGCGCCCGAAAACCCGCAGTAGTTGCCCCGAGGCCGAAGGCCGTGGACTGCGGCAGCTACAGCGGCTAGCCGCGTTTCTTGAAGCCTACACTTGGGCTGCCGCTGTGGAGGAGTGCAGCTTGCTGCACGCGGTGGGGGCATGTAGCTGCAGTCGGAAGGCTGCGGATTCGGCCCTTCGGGCCGAAGTTGATTCTGGCCGTCGCTCCACTGCTGAGCCAAACGGCGACGACTCCATTTCCCAGGTCCTACTTCCGCCCCACCGCCTCATATTGCAGCCGCGCCACCTGCCCCATGTACCCCGGTCCGCCGCCCGCCCCCGCTTGCCCCGCCAGCTTCACCGCCTTCCCCAGATGCTCCCGCGCCGATTCCACCCGCCCCATCAATTCCTCATTCAGCCCGATGTAATAGTGCGCAAAGAACTGCACCAGCGTGCCGCCCCCCTTCTTCTCCACATCCGCCAGCACCTCCTCCGCCGTCTTCTTCCCCGCAAACATCTCGTACAGCCCCGGGAACGGCTCCCGGTCAAACCGCGTGTACTCGATCATCTCCTTCCGCGCCTTCTCCACCCCGTCCACTTTGGCCTGCGCGAGAAACTTCCAGATTCCATTCTCCCGATCCCCGCTCTCGTACGTCTGATACTTCTCAAACTGCTTCGCCGATTTCCGAAACTCTCCGGCAAAGTAGTAGGCGATCCCCAGCCGCCAATGCGGCGCATCATGCGACGGCTCAATCGCAATCTCCTGCTCAAAGTCCGCCACCGCCCCCTTCGCATCCCCGAGGAAAAGCCGCATGTCCCCGCGCTGCGACAGCGCCTCGAGATCCTTCGGCGCTTTCTCCAGCGCCGCATCCGCCTCCGCCTTCCGCAGCGTAAACGACGTGATCATCGCCCGCCGCACCTCCTCCGACACCGGCGCCTCCTCCGCCCGCACCGCCGCCGCGAGAACTAAAACGAGAGCAAGGATTCGAATCATAAGCAGGAAAGGGGAGTGCCCCAGCTTGCGGTGCCAGCCAAACCGAAAGCAAGCCCAGCTCACGGAAGGCGCGCCTAAAGTGGCTCCCGACTCCGTTCGGGAGTATAAAGTACAGCGCGCCGCGCCTCTTTCATGAGGCGTTCGTGAGTCGCGAGCGCTGCGCAAAATTGGCGCTCCGCGCTGTGTTTCAAACTCCCGAGCGGAGCCGGGAGCCACTTTGGACGCGCCCTCACTCCGCCCCGCGCTCCACCCGCACCATCGCATTGTAATCCGGCACGCCGCCGCCCTTCGCCACCACGCCGCGCCGGATGATCACGTTCCCCTCCGGCCACATCACCTGCAAATTCCCCGGCGCCAAATCCGCGAGAAACACACGCCCCTCATACCGCCCCAATTCATTCACCAGCGCAATCGGGTCATTGTGCCGGACACCCAGCCGCTGCGCGTCCGCCTCCGCCATGAAGATCGCGTCGCGGTCGGCGCCGGTGAGCGGGTCTGTCTCCGCGTAGATCAGCGTGTTGAACTGCTTCCCGCGCCGCGTGCTCACGTGGAAGAGCTCCTTCGCCGCCGCTCCATTCGCCCCCGTTTGCTCGACCGCCGGCAACTCCACGGCGTAGATATGCGCCTTCCCATCCGGCGTCTCAAAGTTCGCGCCCGGACACAAATGCGGCCCGCCGTATTGGAACGCATCGCCCGTCTTCCGCAGATGCTGGATGCCCTCGTACATCGGCACCACGCGCGCGATTTCCTCGCGCATGGCCCAGCCCGTTTCGCAGCCGAGCAGATGCGCCCGCTCCGGATACGCCGCCGCCGCCAGCTCGCGCAGGATGCGCCATTCCGCGCGGCACTCGCCGACCTGCCGGGGGATCTCCGGCGAAAACATCACGCGCCGCTCCGTGCTCGTTTCCGTGCCGCCATCATCCTGCTCATAGCGCGTCTTCGCCGGCAGCAGGAGCACCTCGCCGCGCGCGGGGATGAACATTTGATCGGTGAGGATGATATCCTGGTGCACGCGCATCGGCACATTCTCCATCGCACCCGCCACGTAGCCGGGCTCCGGCAGGGTGCGGAGGAAATTGCCGCCGAGGCAGAAAAAGAAATCGAGATCGCCTTTTGCGCAGGCATCCACCATGTCCACCGCCGTCATCCCCGGCCACGACGGCACCTCAAACCCATACTCTTGGGAGAGCCACGCCGCATTCTCCGCATTCACCGGTTTCACGCCCGGGAACGCCGTGCAATACGCGCCCATCTCCGCGCCGCCTTGCACCGAGCTGTGCCCGCGAATGGGCATCACGCCGCATTTGTCCCGGCCCACCCAGCCGCGCGTCAGCGCCAGATTCAGGATCATCTGCACGCCGTCCGCGCCGTGCGGATGCTGCGTGATCCCCATGCTCCACACGAAGACGCCCGTCTTGGCCTTCTGCATCATCTCCGCAAATTCCTGCATGCTCGCGCGCGGCAGTCCGGCCCCGCGTTCCAGCTCCGCAAAATCCATCGCCAGCACCGCCGATTTCAGCGCCTCCCAGCCCGTGGTGTGCTCGCGGAGGAACGCTTCATCGATCCACCCATGCTCCACGGCGATGCGCAGCACGCCGGACATGAAGGCGATGTCGCCGCCCTGCGCCACGGGGAACCAGTAGTCCGCGATGTCCGTGCCGAACATCGCGCTGCTCGCCGTGCTCGGCACCCAGTAGCGCTTCATCCCCGGTTCCAGCAGGGGATTCACCAGCACCACCTTCGTGCCGAGCTGCTTCGCCTCGTGCAGATATTTCGTCGACACCGGCTGATCGTTCGCCGGGTTGCTGCCGAAAAACACCAGCAGGTCCGTGCCATACCAATCCTTGTAGCTGCACGTGCTCGCCGCCACGCCCAGCGTCCGCTTCATCGCCACGCCGCTCGGGCTGTGGCAGAGCCGCGCGGCGTTGTCGATGTGGCTCGTACCGAGAAAGCGCGCGACCTTCTGCGACATGTAGTAGATCTCATTCGTCACCCCGCGCGACGTGATGAAAAATGCCATGCGCTTCGGGTCCGTCGCCCGGATGCGCCGCGCCATGCGGGCATACGCTTCGTCCCAGGTGATGCGCCGGAACCCTTTGTCGCCCCGCTCGCGCAACATCGGATACGCGAGCCGCCCCATCTCGCGCAACTCGTCATTCCGCTTCTCCGCCAGCGGCCCGACGTCCGCAAGCAGCGCGTGGTCCAGCGCCGGCATGGTATTCAGCCGGAGCAAATTTAGCCGGGTCATGCACAGATGCGGACCTTTGATCGTCCAGTCGTGCAACCCCGCCACGCCCAGCGCGCACCCATCGCACACCCCGCGGGACAGCACCTTCCACGCATACGGCAGGTTGTCCCGGTTCTTCCAGATGATGCCCAGCATGTCGCGAAAGTGTTTCGGCTTCACCTCGCCCAGCCCAAACGGAATCAGGCGGCGGAGGAAGCTGGTCTTGGCGACGGCATGGGAAGACATGCCTCTACTTACGAATAACCCGGCGAGACAAGCAAGGCGCCGTGGAGTGCGGCAGCGAGCTGCCGCTGAGCACTACCCATAAATCTGAGCCATATTCTTTGAAGCCGCGCGCTCGAGCGGGAGCGCCGGGGCCGGGAGCGCCGACGTCCTCAGTCGGCTTCCTAAAGCGCGAAGCGCCAAACCAACTGGATTGCCATCTCAGTTTTCGAGTTTTCGGAAACCTCGGAACTCAATTATCCGCGCCCATCCGCGTAATCCGCGGTCTCTTTTAACCGCGGATTACGCGGATGGGCGCGGATACCGTACATTCGAATTCCAGCGGCTATTCGGCGCTGAAATAGCAATTCATTCGGCTTCGCGCTTCGCGCTAAAAGAAGCCGACCGAGGACGTCGGCGCTCCCGGCGGCGGCGTTTCGGCTCGGACACGCGCACGGCATCTCCCTCCTACTTGCCGTCCTTCTCCTTCTCCGCCGTTTCGCCCTTCAAAAACTCCACCTTCGCATTCAGTTCCGGCGTCAGGAAATGGTCCGGCTTTTCGATCTGCACTTTGATTTGCAGCGTGCCCTTTTGCCGGTTCGCCTCGGGCGCGATCTCCGCCACGAAGCCGCCGTAGGGCGGGTGGTTTGGGAACGCCTCGGGCGTCACCTTGCAGCGCTGGCCCATGGAAATCTTGGCCAGGTCGCGCTCGCTCACATCGATTTCCACCTGCAAATCACTCGGGTCCGCCAGCGCCAGCAGCGCCGTCTTCGGGCCGCCAGTACCGCCGAAGCTCTGCGGGCTCACCAACTCGCCTGGCTCGGCCAGTTTATCGAGCACCACGCCGTCGATGGGCGAGCGGATGACCGTCCAATCCAGCCACACCTCGGCCGTCTTGCGCGAGCCTTCGAGCTGCTGGATCTGCGCCTCCGCTTGCGCCACGGAGAGCCGCGCCTCGTCTTCGTGCTCTTCGGTTTCGTTCTGCGTGGCCCGCAGTTTTTGGACGCGTTTGTAGCTCACCTTGGCCCGCTCCAGCGCCACCTTCGCCACCGCGAGCTGCCCGTCGATCTCCGCCAGCTTGGCCCGCTGCTCGGAATCATCCAGCTGCACGAGCACCTGATCCTTCTTCACCTTGTCGCCCTTCTTCGCCGCGATCCACTTCACCTCATTCATCGTGCGCGGGCTCCGCGAAATGCGCACGTGATTGATAATGTAACCGCTCGCCGTCAGCACCACGTCGCCCGGTTTCGCCGTGTCGATCGGCTTCACCGGCGTCGGCGCCGGGGAGGGCGTGGCCGTCGGAGTCGCGGACGGCGTGCTCTCCGGCGTGGGCGATGCGGGGGCCGGGCTCGTGTTCGCGGGGGCCTTGGCCATATCGCGCTTATCCTTCGCCCACGGCTGCGCAAAGAGCAGCGCCCCCACCGTGATGCCGGACACCACCAGCACAATCATCCAAAAAGCCCCCTGCGACCGTCGTCGCTGATGCTCAGGAATGTGGATGGTTTGCAATTTGGCCGCGTCCATATTTCGTCAATATCGTTAATAATTTCCCGACTTCACGTGGAAAATCGATGGTTTTGCTACGTGAATGGTCAAGGTGCGCGAATTTCCCGCGTCATCGGAGTGCTTTCGCATGTGAACCCCGCCGCCAAGAGCGCATGAAATGAGATCGCCTGTTCGAAAGCGCGCCCCCGAGCGTCGACGCCGGCGACCAAAGTGGCTCCCGACTCCGTTCGGGAGTTTGAAATCATCGCGCGCGGCGCCCCACTTTGAGAAATGCTCGTAAGCATTGGACGGGTTGAAGATGAGGCGCTCCGCGCTGTGCGTTAAACTCCCGAACGGAGTCGGGAGCCACTTTGGACGCGCCTCTTGAATCCTAAATCCCTACGCCGTCTTCAACGCCGCAATCACCGGCATCCGCGAGGCCCGCAGCGCCGGCAGCAGCGATCCCACCAGCCCCACGATGAACGAAAACGTCAGCCCTTTTGGAATCAGCGAGGGCGGCACATACAACTCAAACACCGACTCACTAAACGTCTGGAAATTAAAGATCCCCGCTTTGTACCCATTGAAGCACATCGCGAGGCCACAGCCGCAGGCGCCGCCGACGAGCGCAATTCCCGCGCCTTCGATCAAAAACGTCAGCACCACGTAGCGCCGCCGAAAGCCCAGCACGCGCAACGTCCCGATCTCCCGCGTCCGCGCGCCGACGGCGGCGTACATCGTATTCATCGCCGCCAGCACCGCGCCGATGGACATCGCAATCGCCAGCATCGACCCCGCCCACGAGATCGGTTTCGCCGTCTTCGTCTGCTCGGCGTAGTAGGCCTTCTCCGGCATCACGGCCACCACCAGTCGCTTGTCGTCCTCCAGCGATTTTTTCAACCGCGCCCCGGCCTCGGGATCCGTCGGACGAAAGAGCACGCTGGCATAGTTTGTCCGATCAAACAGCGCGCGCGCTTCGTCGGCATCCATCCAGGCCTCGGAATCAAAGGCACTGCCGCCCGCTTCAAAATGTCCCACCACTTTCAGCTCGCGCGCGCCGATCTTGATGGTCCCGCCCACGTGCATATCCGCAAAGCGCGTCGCCAGCCGCCGGCTCACGACCACCTCGCGCAGCCCGGGGGTAAACCAGCGCCCTTCCACGAGGTGCACCTGCGGCCGCAGTGCGATCCCCTTCGGCGAGACGCCACGAAAAATGACATTCGCCCCGCCCTCGCTCGCGTCTGTCCGCGTCAGATAAATCACCACCAGCGCATCCGCCGAGATGAGCGGCTGCCCATCCGTGTCGCGCGCGATTTCCCCCGCATAGCGAATCGTATCCAGATCCGAGCGGGTGATCTGGCTGGCCGATTCCGAGTCCGCCCCCTTGCGCACGATGAGAAAATTCCGCGCGTCGCCCGTGTTGCCGCCGGAGCGCTCCAGCCCCGCCGCGAGCGCCTGCATCACCATCCACACCGTCACCACCAGCATCACGCTGAGGATCGTGGAAATCGTCGACCGCCAGCGGACGAAGATATTGCGGATGCTGTATTTCAGCGGCAGGGCCATGGAGCCGCCACCTTGGAACGGGCGCGCCCCGAGCGCAAGAGTTTGGGGAGGAGGGGAGCGACAGCCCCACCTGGGCATTACCCATAAATTGAGTTTTTCCTGGATGGATCCGAGCAGGCGCGCCGCCGCCGGGACCGCCGACGTCCTCAGTCGGCTTCTTCCAGCGCGAAGCGCCAAGCACCATGGATTGCCATCTCAGCGCCGAATAATCGGTGGAGTTCGAATTCGCTATATCCGCGCCCATCCGCGCCATCCGCGGTTAAAGAAAGAACCGCGGATTACGCGGATGGGCGCGGATGGAAACGCAGAGCCAGCAGAGTGACATCTCGTGGGCAGAGATGGCGCCGCATTGTGCTTGGCGCTTCGCGCAGGAAGAAGCCGACTGAGGACGTCGGCGGTCCGGGCCGCGGCGCTCCCGCTCGATCGCGCGTTTCCCACCGCAGTCTATAAAGGGTTCCACGCACTTCCTCTTGCACTCCGCGCGCTGACTTGCCAGCGTCCGCCCACTTCAACCCAACTACCTCTATGAGCCATTCCTCTCCTAAGCTTCACAACGCAATGTGGCCCGGTCTCGTCGGCAAAGGCACCGGCGAAGGCCAGGAACCGCCCATCAGCCTCGAGCACATGCTCGACCTCACTGCCGCCGCGAGTGTGAATGGCCAGAAGTTTGACGGCATCGATTACTTCCTGTTCCTCCCGCACACCAACCCCGAGGCGAGCGACGACGAATTGAAGAAGATCGCCGACCTCATCGCGAGCAAAGGCTTCGCCGTCGGCTCCCTCGTGGCGCCCGTGTGGCCGGGCACCGTGGGCGATTCCGCCATGGGCAGCGACGAGCAGCAGCAAAAGTTTTTGAGCGCGGTGAAAATGGCCTGCCGCATCGCGGGCATTTTCAATAAACACGGCGTGCGCAAATACGGCGTCATCCGCATCGACTCCGCGGAATTCGGCGTGAACCACTGGCGCGAAAACCCGGGGAAGAACACCGCCCGCATCGTCGATACCTTTAAGAAAGCCGCGAAGATCGCCGCCGACCACGGCGAGCGCCTCGCCGCCGAAGGCGAGATTTGCTGGGCCGGCATGCATTCGTGGAAAGACATGCTCGATGTGCTCGAAGGCGTCGGCATGCCCGAGTCGCTCGGCTTCCAGGCCGACCTCGCCCACACCTATCTCTACCTCCTCGGCTACAACGCCCCCGAGCACGCGCTCGTGAAGGAAGGCTATTCCGACGCCGAGTTTTACGCGGCCTACGAGCAGATGACCAACAAGCTGCGCCCGTGGACCATCGATTTCCACGTCGCCCAAAACGACGGCCACGTCCATGGCGCCGGCGACCACGACAAGACCGGCAAGCACTGCCCGGCGGATGATCCGAACGGCAAGCTCGATATCGTGAAGTGCTCCGGCTACTGGCTCAAAGACGCGCCCGCCCGCGGCATCCAGCACATCTGCTGGGACGGCTGCATGTTCCCGAACGCGACCCTCGAAAAGCCGCAGACCTGGAACACCATCCTGAGCACCATGCTCAAAGTGCGCGAAGCGCACGGGTGGTAGGCCTAACGAGCGGGGGCGCCGATCCTGGCGCTGCGACCATTGATGTAGCTGCGACTGGATTCGAGCGAGAAAGATCGCCGGAGGCGGCCCGTAGGGTGCGAGCGGCAGCAAGCATCAACGTCGCGGGCTGATCCCCAACACCCAACGCTGAACGCTCAATGGTCAGCCGCGTTGCCCGCACCTCGGATGTTGGATGTTGGATGTTGGATCCAAAAGTTGCTCCCGGCCCGAAGGGCCGACGGATACTAGCCGGGGGCTTCAGCCCCCGGGACAAGCTGGAAAAAGCCGCGCCCCGAAGGTGGCGCCGGAAACCGCGATCCGAAACGGATGATCCCCGGCGCTCCCTTCGGGGCGCGGGCCCGTTGGGGCCTGCATCCGGGGGCTAAAGCCCCCGGCTAGTGGCCGCCGACCCTTCGGGCCGGGACGCGGAACACTCAACATCAATGCGCAAGCGCGCGTCGAAAAGTGCTCTCGGCTCTTCGGGCCGAAATTACTTAAACAGCAGCGGCGCAAACTCCGCCAGGTACCCGCGCCACACCGGCCACGAGTGGTCGCCTTCGCTCAGCTTGAAAGTATGGGTGATGCCCTTGTCCTTCAGCGCCGCGTCCAGGTCTTCGTTCCGCTTGCGCAGAAAGTCATCCTTGCCCACGGCCATCCACAGCAGTTTCAGCTTCGCATTGGCCGCGGCGGGATCGCCGAGGAATTTATCCAGCACCGGTTGCTGCGGCGGCGCTCCGCTGAAGGAGCCCACCCACGCAAACTGCTCGAGATGCCCAAACCCCACGGACAGCGATTGCGCGCCGCCCATGCTCAGCCCCGTGATCGCCCGCAGGTTGCGATCTTTTTCCACGCGGTAGATCGATTCCACCAGCGGCATCGCGTCTTCCAGCAATTCCCGTTGGAACGCCTCGGCCGTCGCGCCGCGGTCGGTCGGCGGACGCGACCCCGGCGGATTCGGGTGCCCGTCGATCATCATCACCACCATGGGGACGATCTTTTTCTCCGCGAGCAGGTTGTCCAAAATCCAGTGCGCCTTCCCGTGCTCCACCCAGGTGCGCTGGTTGTCGCCGGAGCCGTGCTGCAGCACGAGCAGCGGATACTTCTTCGCCGTATCCGCCTCATACCCCGGCGGCGTGTAGACCACCACTTCGCGCGGACGCCCGAGCACCTTGGAAAGATACCCGTGCGTGTGCACCGTGCCGTGCGGCACATCCTGCCAATCCCACGGCGCGGGCGGATTCGCCGGGATGCACAGGATGCTCTTGCCCGGCTCGCGCTGCGGCTTGAACGACGGATTTTTCGCATCGAGCATGTTGAGCCCATCCACGCCGTAGCTGTATTCCCACACGCCCGCCGGCACGGCATCGAGCGTCACGGACCAGTCGCCCTTCTCGCCCTTGGTCATCGGGATGGGCTCTTTTTTCCACTGCCCGCGCAGGATAACCTCCTTCGCATTCGGCGCCATGATGGTGAAGGCCACGTGGCCATTGCTCGTCGCAAGATTGGGCGGCGGCGCGGGATCGTCCGCGCGCGTGAGAAGTGGCGTGAAGGAGAGGAGGGCGAGGGCCAGGAGGCGTTTCATGACGGGAAGCGTTCGCTCGGCGCGGGTGTGTCTCGCACGCGAGGCGCGGCGGATATTGCCGGGCGGCGGGGAGATGGAAAGGAGAAGATTTAATGTAGCTGCGACCGGAAGGTCGCGGTCTGAATTCAACGCCCAACGCTCAGTTTGCCCGCTTTGATACGTGGAGCACACGGAGAACGGCAGTCCCACGTTCACCGTCCCGCCGTTCGTCCTGTCACCGCCTGGCGCCGCTTCACCATCTCCAGCAACACGGAGCACGCCGCCGCCGCCGCGAGATGCTTGGGCGCATGCCCGGCGATGAGCTGGTGCGTGAGCGCGAAGATTGGCGCGTCAAACATCTCCAGCACCTTCGCCAGGAGATAGCCGCCGAGCGCCACGAAGATCAGCCACCGGTGCGTGTAGCGCCCCGGGTAAAGCGCGAGCAGCACCGGAATGACCAGCAGCGGCCCAAACTGCACCCACGCGTAGAGCCGCAGGTCATCGGTAAATTGCCAATAGATCACGCTCGCCGCGCCGAGGAGCAGCGCCGGCCCGAGCAGCCGCCGCTCCCAGCGCGCATCCATGGACTCCGCGATGAGCGCCACGAAGAGCCCCATGAACGCAATGGTCATCGGCAGCCGATCCCACACGAGCGTCTGGTTGCTCGGCGCCCAATGGTAATAGCCGGAGCCAAAACAGACGAGCGCCACGCCGACGAAAAAGATCACCCAACTCCGCGAACGTTTCTCCGGGTGCTGCCGCAGAAAACGCAGCCCCGCCAGCCCCACAAACAGAAACGGGACGTTGGACGCGACATCGAGAAAGTTGGGGATGCCGAGGAAGCCGCGGCGATCCGCAAATTCGTGGTAGTGCAAATCCTGCGGGATCGGCGCATGGAGCATCAGCCCCACGAGCGAGCCAAAGAGCAGCACGACCAGCACCGCGAGCCGCCAGCCGAAGGTGGAAGGAGCCGCGCCCACGCCGCTAAAACTCCGCGCAGTTGAAGACGATGCGGTAGCGGCAGCGCTCGCTCCGGCAGACGACCTTGCACTTCTCCGAGATCAGCGCCGCGCCGCACACGGGGCAGACGGAATCCGGCGAAGGCGTGGCCGATGACGGATCGGAATCAGGGCCGGCTGGGGCGGGTGATTCTTCGGAAAGCATGTTGGGCATTTTACCGGAAGCAGGGAAGGGGAGCGAGGTGGAAATGTGCGCGGTGCTCTTGGTGGCGTGACGCTCTGCGTCGCGCCTTGATTTGTGGCCCGCAGCTCCAGCTCCGGGCAAATCTTTTACCGGCGATCCCGGCGCTTGTGGAGGATCGCTGCCTTGCGGGCCAAAGGCCCAGCATAAGCCAGCCCCGGGCAACGACCTGGGTAAACGAATGAAGGATGGCCGAGCCCCAAGGGGGCGGAATAAAAATGCCGCACGGACGCATCGGCCTAGACGTCACATTTTATCGCGCCCCTTTGGGGCTTGGATCGTTTTGATGTCGAAAACCCAGGGCGTTGCCCTGGGCTGGCTTATTCGGGGCCTTTGGCCCGCAATGCAGCAGGCGGAGGCGCGCAGGTAGGGGCGACATTCTTGTCGCCCTGAGCCACGGAGTGGCTCTCTTTGGGCGCCCAATCTCATTTGAACCGTTACTCCAGGGCGACCGTCTTGGGCGGCAGGAATGCCGCCCCTACTTGCGTCGCCCGACGCTCGAACGCGAACGCGGCTTTTGGCCGGCGCTTCATTTCAACTCGGCGCGACGCAGAGCGTCACGCCACCAAGAGCACCGCGGCTATCTCCATCGAAACTCCTCTGAGAGATCCGCCCGCAGCCTTCCGGCTGCAGCTACATTGAGCCGCCCGCTTACACGTTAAAGCGGAACTCCACCACGTCGCCGTCCTTCATCACGTACTCCTTGCCCTCGATGCGGAGCTTGGCGTTTTCCTTCGCCTTGGCGAAGGAGCCGGCGGCGATGAGGTCGTCGTAGTGCACCACTTCGGCGGCGATGAACCCGCGCTCGAAATCGGTGTGAATCACGCCCGCGGCGGCCGGAGCTTTGTCGCCGGCGCGAATCGTCCAGGCGCGCGTTTCCTGCTCGCCGGTGGTGAGGTAGGTGCGCAGGCCGAGGAGGTGATACACGGCGCGGATGAGGTCCGACACGCCGCTGCTCTTCACGCCGAGACCGGCAAGATATTCCAGCGCCTCGGAATCGCTGAGGTCGACGAGGTCGCTCTCGATCTGCGCGGAGATGACCACCGCTTCCGTGCCGAAGTGCGCGGCGGCATAGGCTTTCACGGCTTCGACGAAGGGCTTGGCCACGCAGTCCGCGCCCGTGGCGAGCGCGCCGAGATCGGCCTCGGACACGTTGCAGGCAAAAATGGTCGGCTTGCCGGAGAGGAGGAAAAATTCCTTCAGCAGCTTCTTTTCATCATCGCTGAGGTCCGCGGTGCTCGCGGGCTTGCCGGCATTCAGGTGCGGCAGCAGTTTTTCGCACAGCGCCACCTCGGCCTTCGCTGCCTTGTCGCCGCTGCGCGCGCCTTTCGTTTGGCGATCCCGGCGCTTTTCCACCGCGCCGAGATCGGCGAGGATGAGTTCGGTGTTGATGACTTCGATGTCCCGCACCGGGTCCACCGTGCCGGAGACGTGATGGATGTCGGCATCCTCAAAGCAGCGCACCACCTGCACCATCGCGTTTACTTCACGGATGTGGCTGAGGAACTGGTTGCCGAGGCCTTCGCCGGCGCTGGCGCCTTTCACGAGGCCCGCGATGTCGACAAATTCAATGGCCGCCGGCACGAGCTTCTTGCTGTGGCTGAGCTTGCTCAGCGCCTCCAGCCGCGGATCGGGCACGGTGACGACCCCGACGTTGGGGTCGATGGTGCAAAAAGGATAGTTGGCGGCTTGCGCTTTGCGCGTGCGGGTGACCGCATTGAAAAGCGTGGATTTGCCGACGTTAGGAAGACCGACGATGCCTGCTGCGAGCATGGAATGAAAAAATGGGGGCGCAATTCAGCGCAGGACCGGGCGGGTGTCCAGTGTGGATATACGCCAGGGGAGGTTTGGTGCGAGCGGTGTGGCGTGATGTAGCTGCGACCGGGAGGTCGCAGTCTGCGAGCTTCCGCTCGCAGCTACATAGCTTCAACGCCTACGCCAGCAACGCCTTCACCACATTCCCGTGCACATCCGTCAGCCGGTAGTAGCGCCCCTGGTGCTTGTAGGTCAGCTTCTCGTGGTCGATGCCGAGGACGCGCAAAATGGTGGCCTGGAGGTCGTGCACATCCACGGGATTTTCGGCCACGTTGTAGCCAAACTCATCCGTGGAGCCGTAGACGGTCCCGGGCTTGATGCCCCCGCCGGCCATCCAGGCAGTGAAGCAGCGCGGATGGTGGTCGCGGCCGTAGTCCGTGGCCGTGAGCTTTCCCTGCGAATAGTTCGTCCGGCCAAATTCGCCGCCCCAGACCACCAGCGTGTCGTCGAGCAGACCGCGCTGCTTGAGATCCGTGATGAGGGCGGCGCTGGCACGGTCGACATCGGCGCACTGGCGGCGGATGGCGCCGGGCAGATTGCCGTGCTGATCCCAGCCCGGGTGATAGAGCTGGATGAACCGCACATTCCGCTCGGCGAGCCGCCGGGCGAGCAGGCAGTTCGCGGCAAAGGTGCCGGGCTTTTTGGCCTCTTCCCCGTAGAGCGCGTAGGTCTCCGGCGATTCGTTCCAGATATTCGTCACCTCCGGCACGCCCGTCTGCATGCGGAAAGCCATCTCGTACTGCGCGGTGCGGGAGTTGATCTCCGGGTCGCCGAGATCGTTGAACTGCAGCGCATTCAGCTCGGCCAGCCGGTCGAGCATCTGGCGGCGGGAGCCGGCGTCGACGCCATCCGGGTTTTGCAAATAGAGCACCGGATCGCCCCCGCTGCGAAACTGCACGCCCTGATGGATGCTCGGCAGAAACCCATTGCCCCACAGCCGCGAGTAGAGCGGCTGGTCGATGCGGTCCTTGCTGATCAGCACCACAAAGGCAGGCAGATTTTCATTCGCGCTGCCGAGCCCATAGCTCAGCCACGAGCCCATGCTCGGCCGGCCCGGGAGCTGGTGTCCGGTCTGGAAAAAGGTGATGGCCGGATCGTGGTTGATGTGGTCCGTGTGCAGCGAACGGACGAAGCACAGGTCATCCACCACCTTGGCCGTTTGCGGGAGGAGGTCGCTCACCCACGCGCCGGATTTGCCGTGCTGCGCGAATTTAAAAACCGAGCCCGCCAGCGGCAGACGCGCCTGAAAGCCCGTCATGCCCGTGAGCCGCTGGCCCTGGCGCACGCTGTCGGGGAGGTCCTGCCCATTGCGCTCGTTCAGCAGCGGCTTGTAGTCGAACAGGTCGAGCTGCGAGGGGCCGCCTGCCATGAACAGGTAGATGATGCGCTTGGCGCGCGGCGGAAAATGGGGCTGCTCCAGGATGCCCTTGAAAGGATTCGGCGCCGCCGCCGCGTGGGCATCGTTTTGCAGGAGTTGCGAAAGCGCGACGCCGCCCAAGCCAAGCGCAAACCGGGAAAAGAAGTCGCGCTTGGTCAGGCCGAAATTGAGGTTCTGGCAAAACATGCTGGTCGCCGAGTGTAGCACGCGGGGGCGGGGGAGATTAGAGGGAAAAATGGTGGTGCCTCCCTTGGTGGCGTGACGCTCTGCGTCGCGCCTGGCCCTTTAAACCGGGCGCGACGCAGAGCGCCACGCCACCAAGTGCGCCGCCCTTTTCGGATGCCAAATTGTAGAAACCAGCCGGCTTTTCCCATAAATGCTTGTCTGAGGTGGGTTAATTTGTCACAAAGCCGTCCTCATCTCACAACTGACATGAAACAAGCCATTGCGTTGATCGCTATCGTCCTCACCCTCGCCACCGGCGCTTGCAGCTACAAGTCCGGCTCGAAGAAGGTGATTCTCACCACCTGCGCCCCGGGCGATGCTGGAAAGAAAGTAATTCTCCAGGAGAATTCCTACCAGCCCGGTGGTCGTGTCGTCCGCCTCGCTGCCCACTAAGCGCGAGGCCCGGCCAAATTTTCCCTTTCTACCTTCAAGGCGGCAACCGCAAGACCTGCGGTTGCCGCCTTTTCTTTCTTCGGAAGCGTTCGGGTTGGCAGAACAGAGGAGACGGTGCCGCCCTTGGTGGCGTGACGCTCTGCGCCGCGCCCAGCCTCAGTGGCGGCTTGGCGGGAGATGGAAAGTGGGACGGGTTTTTAGCGAGGGACGAGCGCAACCCGTCTGGGTGAGCTGGTGGCAGGAGAGCAGCTCCGCACCGCATCGCTGCGTTCTCCCGCGACGGGGTGCGTTCGTCCCTCACTAAAAACCCGTCCCACTTTCCATCGCCACCAAGCCCCCAGCAACCCTACCGCGAAATATCTTCCTGCCCGAGCGTCTGGAAGCCGCTGGCGTGCAGCACGTGCAGGGCGCAATCGTTATCCTCCACGTGGAGGGCGAGGGCGGCGTGGCCGTGCGGGCGGGTGAGCAGCGCGTAGCTGCCGAAAATGTTCACCTCGGCGGCGAGCAGGGCGGCGAGCATGTCGCCGAGCTGCGTGGCTTCGCGCAGTTCCACCACCAGCAGCGGGCAGGTGGAGTAGGGGATGCTGTGCAAATGGAAGATGCCCTCCACGCTTTCCGGATCGCTCACCACCACGCGCACGATGGCGGCATCGGCGCTGGCCTCGATGTTGGTCGCGAGCACATGGACGTGGTGCTCGTTGAGCATCTTCACCACGTGCAGAAAAGCGCCGACGGTGTTGGATAGGAAGATGGCAAATTGGGTGACGCGCTCGTTGCCCGATTTGGAAGAGGTCTCCGAGCGTTGGGTAGGCGGATTTTTAGCGGGCATCGGCTATTTAAAAGAATACACCAGCGCAAAGGCGCAGGGCTCACCCTCGAGCAATTCAACCTTCACGAGATAGGGTCCGCTCGCGGTGGGCGCAAAACCGGCGGCGGCCCGGAGGCGCGCGGGTGCTTTGTCGCTCGGCATCGGGTCGCTGGGCACGCGCTCGCCGGGAACGACCTTCCCGGTTTCATCGTAGACCGTGACCGCGATCTTCTTGGCGCGATCCGAGGTGCCGAGCGTGAACCAATATTGGTTGCCGGCGTAGAGATTCACCTGGACGATCTTGGCCTCGCCCACCTTGAGCGAGCCGCTCCAATAGCCGTCGCGGAGCCGGAAGCCGTCATTGCTCCAGGCGCCGGCCATATCCAGCGCCGCGCTGCGGGCGGCCGTGCGGTCATCGTCAGTGGCGGCCAGGACAGGGGCCGCAAGCAGGGCGAAAATGAGGGCGAGACGTTTCATGGTTTCGTGGAAATCTTCGTTTCGATCTTCGACGCCAGATCATTGAGGGCCTTGATGTCATCCAGCGTGGGCACCGCATCCACCCCGTAGCTGATGGCCTTGCGGATGTCGAACAGCGAGCGCCGGACATTGTCCATGAGTTCGGTATCGAGCGTCCGCTTCGGCATGGCGGCAATTTTTTTCACAAAATGATCGACCACCGCCGGCTGGCGCAGCACGCGCGCGCCTTCCTCCGTGTAGTTTTTCACGAGGTACGAGCTCACCACCTCGGTGCCGCGGAGCCAGCCGCCGAGCATCACGAGCGTCACGAGGTCCTGGTCGTCGTGCGCGGCCATGGCGGCCGTCACTTCATTTTGCGCGGCTTCCAGCTCTTCCGCCAGTGTGTCCCAATTGCTTGCCTTGGCCAAATCCACAATCTTGCTGCCGCGATTCACCACCTCCTGCTCGATGCCGAGGCTCTTGGTGAGCACGCGGATATCGCGCGCCACGTTTTCCACGAGCTGGGCGTCCTGCGCCTCCACGGCGAGGTAGCCGTCGGCAATCAGCCCGCCGAGATTCAGCGCGAGCTGCTGGCGGTTGGTGAAGGTGGCCGCCGGCGATTTGCGGAGCAGGGTGGACCAGTCGGGCTTGCCCTTTTTGTTCAGCGCCGCGAAGAGCTCGCTGGGCATGGGGGTGGAGACTGGTTCGCCGACCGCCGCGCCGAGGATTTGCTCCTTCGTCAGAGGCGCCGGTTCGTCCTGCGCTCGCGCCTCCACGGAGGCGGCCAGAACGGCGAGGAAAAGGATGCGTCGAAGCATGTTGCGAGAACTACACACCCGCCGCGCGGGTGTCGAGAAACGAGTTCATGCATACCATGATCGGGCCGTGATGGAAAATGGGCACGGTCCTCCGTTCTTACTCTGACCACTTAGTCTTGCCTCCGTGCCGCCACCCTTTCCGCGAGGACACAGAGGGCACAGAGCTCGAATGAAGGGCGGTTAACTTACCACAGATACCGCTGAGAACTCAGATAGCGCAGATGGCCGCATCAGGAACCGCGGATTTCGCGGATGGGCGCAGATTCACTCCAGCCCCTTCTGCGCTATCTGAGTCATCTGCGGTATCTGTGGCAATCAGACCGCACCCCTCTTCTGTGTCCTCTGTGCGTTTTGTGGTAACTCGGATTTCCCTTTTTGGCTGCGGCGCGCATTTTCCCTGAATCCTGTTAATCCCGTCGATCCTGTCCCAAAATTCCGCGGCTTCCTGGAACAGGATTTCAGGATTATCAGGATTTACAGGATGATCTCTTTTGGTGGCGCGGGCGGAGGGAGCCAGAGCAAGAGCAAGAAACGAGAGTAAGAGCGGACTGACCCTACCCGCAAAAATCATTTCCCCCTTTGTGGAAACGCAAATTCCCCTCGTCAGCGGGGCGATCCGGGAGTACAGGACGGGGCTTCATGAAAGCGAAAGTCATCGTCATGCCGAAACAAAGCATCCTGGATCCGCAAGGGGTCGCCGTGCGCGACGCCATGCGCCACCACGGGCTGCCCGGGGCCAAGAGCGTCCGCGTGGGACGCATGATTGAAGTGGAAGTCGACGGCGCCAGCGAGGCGCAGCTCCACGAGATTGCGCGCGAGATGCTGAGCAATCCGGTGATTGAAGACTATCAACTCGTGCTCGAGAAATAACCATGCGCGCCGCCGTCATTCGATTTCCGGGTTCCAATTGCGACCAAGACTGCCACCTCGCGCTCGGGGAACTGGGCTTCCAGACCGACTTTGTGTGGCACAAAGACAGCAACATTTCGGGCTACGACCTCATCGCGCTGCCGGGCGGGTTCAGCTATGGCGACTACCTGCGCTGCGGCGCCATCGCGCGCTTTTCGCCGGTGATGAAGAGCGTCGTGGAGGAGGCCAAGCGCGGCGTGCTCGTGCTGGGGATTTGCAATGGGTTTCAGATTTTGTGTGAGAGCGGGCTGCTGCCCGGGGCGTTGATCCGGAATCGCAGCCTGCACTTCATTTGCGAGCATGTGCGCCTGCGCGTGGAGCAGACGAATAATCCGTTTCTGAACGCCGCGAAGGCCGGCGACGTGCTCAACATCCCGATCGCGCATGGCGAAGGCAACTATGTGGCCGATGCCGAGACGCTGCTCGCGCTGAACGCCGAGCAACGCGTGCTCCTGCGCTACTGCGACGCGAACGGCTTGGTGACGCCCGAGGCCAACCCAAACGGTGCCTCGGAAAACATCGCCGGCATCTGCAACGCCGCGCGGAACGTGATGGGCCTGATGCCGCACCCCGAGCGCGCCTGCGACGCCCGTCTCGGCAGCACCGACGGCCGCGTGATTTTCGCCAGCATCCAAGCCGCGCTGGGACGCGCGAAAGCGGCATAGAGGAGGGAGCGCTGCTCTTGGTCTTGGTGGCGTGACGCTCTGCGTCGCGCTGAGCCTAATGCATAGGCCGGATAGGACAGATAAGACACATAGGACCTATAGGACACATAGGTCCTATGAAAGCCTCCCGGTCCGAAGGGCCGACGGACACTTGCCGGAGGCTGAAGCCCCCAGTTAGTATCCGTCGGCCCTTCGGGCCGGAAAGGAATCCACTCGCGGCGCCCGCTCAGTACTCCCGAGCCAGCAAATAATCCGCCAGCGCCCGCAGCGTATCCCCGCGTTTGCCGAGCGTCGCGAGGGCCTTGTGTGCGGCACGCGTGAGGCGCTTGGCTTCCGTGCGGCTCTTCTCCAGGCCATGGATCGCCGGATACGTCGCCTTCTGCGCCGCGACGTCCTTGCCGGCGCTCTTGCCGAGCTTCTCGGTGGGCTGCGTCACGTCCAGGATGTCATCGATGATCTGGAACGCCAGGCCCACGCTCTGCCCGGAGGTCGTCAGCGCGCGGAGTTGGGCGTCCGTCGCATTGGCGCTCATGGCGCCGAGACGCAGGCTGGTGGTCAGCAGCGCCGCCGTCTTGCAGCGGTGGATGTAGGCGAGCTCCGCGCCCTTGAGCGCGCGGCCTTCGCCCTCGAGATCGGCCACCTGTCCCCCCACGAGCCAGCGGCTGCCCGCGGCGTGGGCGAGTTCGCTGATTTGCTCCGCGGTGGTGTGGCGCTTGGTCGGCTTCGACTTTGCCAAAATCTCAAACGCCACCGTCAGCAGCGCATCCCCGGCGAGCACCGCGATGCCTTCGCCGAAAACCTTGTGGCTCGTCGGCCGGCCGCGGCGGAGGTCGTCGTCATCCATGCACGGCAGATCGTCGTGGATGAGCGAATACGTATGGATGCACTCCACCGCGCACGCGGCGGGCAGCGCATTCTCGATCGTGCCGCCACACGCTTCCGCCGCCGCCAGCGCCAGCACGGGGCGCAGACGTTTGCCGCCGGCAAAGAGCGAATAGCGCATCGCTTTATGAATCGTTGGCGGCTTCGCGGACTCCTTGGGCAGAAAACGGTCGAGCGCGCGATCGATGAGCGCGGTGCGGGAGGTAAGATACTTGGCCAAATCCATCCGGGGGCGCATAGCGTGGAAGGCGGAACCTGAGAAGGGAGAAGTGTAAAGAGTTGAGCGGGGCGGCTATTTGGCCGGGCGATATTCCACCTCGCGTTCCACGTGAGTGGTCGAGGTTCCCTTAAAGGGCACGTCCCCCGGGATGGTGCGTTCAAATTCGACCGTGAAATCGGATTCCGCCTGAATTTTGCCCCAAGTGACGGGGCCCTCGCCGGGGGCGACGAGCGAATGGCCTTTCACTTTGTAGCGGGCCGAGAGCGCTTTCATCTCGGGGGCCTGTCCGGGGGCGTGGAAGTTAGTCGTCGAGACCTCGTATTCCAGGCTCAGGGAGTCCGCGGTTTGTCCCTCATGGGTCGCGGTGCCGAGATAGGTGCCGTGTCCGGAAAAGGCCTCGGGAGCGATCTTTTCGAAGCCATATTGGGAAAAATATTTGGCGGCATCGGCCGCGCGAACTTCCCAACGATCGCCGGCGCGGACTTTGTCCTTGGGCGCAAATGCTTCGTCAAACGTGGGTTTGTCGATGTCGCCCAGTTCCTTCAAGCCGCGCAGGATGCGGGCGGCTTCGTCCGGGGCCGGTTGGCCATTGATTTCCACCGTGGACTCGGGCTTTGCCTGCACGATGCGGACTTCATCGCCGGCGGCCACCAAGGGAGCGGCCTCTCCATTTTTGGTAAATTCCGCCTTGGCAATGCGGATCGAAATTTCCAGCGGCTGCCCCTTCGCGCTCACGCGGACGTCGGTCAGCGTCGCCGAAATTTCCGCGTGCAATTCCCGGGGCGGAGACTGGTGCGCGCCGTCCGGGGTCGTCATCGAAACTTCAGACTTCATGGTGACGCGAAAGGTGAAGTCCTGCTTGCCCCCCGCGACGGAGGGCTTCCAAAAATGGACGGTCTGGGGGTCCTCGGCCACGAGCGGCGCCGCGCAGGCGAGCAGCAGGAAAGGCAGGGCGGTTTTCATCGGCGAAGCGGTTGGAGGCAGGCAGGTTTTCCCGCGAGAGATACGGGGCACCGGTTCATTATTCAACGCCCTTCGGCCAAAGTTACCTCCAGCCTGAAGGGCCGAGGAACGAGCGGAAGGCGATGGGCGTCGGGCGAGAATGTGGCGCCCGACTCCGTTCGGGAGTTTAAAACAAAGCGCGCAGCGCCGTTTTTGAAACCGCCCGCGATGCCGGAAAGCCCCACAAAACAGGCGCTGCGCGCTGCGTTTCAAACTCCCGAACGGAGTCGGGAGCCACATTGGGCGCACTCCGCCGAATCGTGCGCTGCCCCACACGAGATCCGAAACGTGCGCGCGGCTTGTCCGTCGGCCCTTCGGGCCGAAAGCCACGGTGCTGCCGCTACTCCACGTACCGCTGCGCCACCGGCATCTTGCGGCCGATGCCGAACGCCTTGCCGGTGACTTTCAGGCCGGGGACGGATTGGGCGCGCTTGTATTCGTTTTGCGCCACGCGGCGGGCGACCCAGCGGACAGTGTCCGCCGCGAAGCCGCGGGCGATGATTTCGTCGACGCTCAGGTGATCTTCCACGAGGCACTCGAGGATGGCGTCGAGGACGTCGTAGGGCGGCAGCGTGTCCTGGTCAGTTTGGTTCGGGCGCAGCTCGGCGCTCGGGGGCTTTTCGATGGTGGACCAGGGGATGATTTCGCGCTCGCGGTTCAGCCAGCGAGCGAGGCGGTAGATCATCATCTTCGGCACGTCGCTGATCACCGCGAGGCCGCCGCACATGTCGCCGTAGAGCGTGCAGTAGCCGACGGCGAGCTCGCTCTTGTTGCCCGTGGTGAGGAGCAGGTGTCCGAATTTATTGCTCAGCGCCATGAGCGTCATGCCGCGCAGGCGGGGTTGCATGTTTTCCTCGGTCACGTCCTCGGGACGGCCGTCGAAGAAAGGCGTCATCAGCTCCTTGAAAACCGTGAAGGGTTTCTCGATGGGGATGGTGAGGCAGCGCACGCCGAGGGCCTCCGCGAGCTGGAGCGAATCCTTCACGCTGCCGTCGCTCGAATAGCGCGTGGGCATGGTGACGCCGAGGACGTTCTCCGGTCCGAGCGCCGCGGCGGCGATGGCGGCGGTGACGGCGGAATCGATGCCGCCGCTGAGGCCGAGCACCACCGATTTGAAACCGCATTTCTGCAAGTAGTCGCGGGTGCCGAGGACGAGCGCGGAAAAGAGATCGGTTTCGTCGGATTGGAAGACGGGATCGGCGGGCGAGGGGGCGGGCGTGTGGAAATCGATCACGGCCAGGTCTTCCGCAAAACCGGGCAGTTGCGCGCGGCAGGCGCCGGAGGAATCGATCGCGAGGGAGTGGCCGTCGAAGACCAGTTGGTCATTGCCGCCGACGCTGTTGCAATAGGCGATGGCGACGCCCTGCCGGCGCGCGCGCGCGCTGAGCATTTCGAAACGGCGGCCGGGTTTGCCTACTTCGAAGGGCGACGCGCTGAGATTCAGAATGAGGCGGGCACCCTGCCGGACGAGATCGGCGAGGGGATTGTGGGCGTAGAGTTCGCGCGGCAGGTAGTCGCGGCTCCAGATGTCCTCGCAAATCGTGACGCCGCAGAGCTGGCCGCCAATATTGATGGGCGCCGTGACATCGGCGGGTTCGAAGTACCGCGATTCATCGAAGACGTCGTAGGTGGGAAGGAGCGTCTTGAAGGTCTTTTGGACGGGCCGGCCCTTTTGCAGCAGGGCGGCCGCATTGCGAAAGGGGCGGCCGCGACCGGTATTGTGATCGACATAGCCGACGAGCAGGGGCACGTCGCCGACTTGCTCGTGCAGCCCGGCGAGGGCGGCGAGATTGCGCGGGACGAACTGGCTTTTGAACAGCAAATCCAGCGGCGGGTAGCCGGGCAGGGCCAGTTCGGGGGCCAGGACCACTTCGGCGCCGCGGTCGACGAGGGTGCGATAGGCGGCGAGGATCTTGGCGGAGTTGCCGGCGAAGTCGCCGACGGTCGGATTGAGCTGGGCAAAGCCGATGCGCATGAGAAATTTTACTGCGCGCTCACCACCAGCACAATTTCGCCCTTCGGCGGATGCGCGTTGTAATGCGCGAGCAACTCCGCGGCGGTGCCGCGGCGGAATTCCTCGAAGGTCTTGGTCAGCTCGCGCGACACGCAGAGCAGACGCTCGGCGAGCAGCGGGACGGCGGCTTCGAGGGTCTTGAGCAAACGATGGGGCGATTCGAAAAATACGCTGGTCATCTCGCGCTCGGCGGCCTTCCGCAGTTCGCGCTCGCGGCCGCCGCTTTTCACCGGAAGAAAGCCGCCATAGTGAAATTCCTGCGCATCGAAACCGGAGCCGATGAGACCGGTGAGGAGGGCGCTCGCGCCGGGGATCACGGTGTAGGGCACTCCACGCTCCTGGCACGCGCGGAGCAGGCGATGGCCGGGGTCGCTGATGCCGGGCAGCCCGGCATCGGTGATGATGGCCACCTTTTTGCCGGCTACGAGCTGCTCGATGAGCTCGGCGGTGCGCCGGGCCTCATTGTGCTCGTGGTAGCTCACGAGCGGCTTTTGGATCTCGTAGTGCCGCAGCAGGTGCAGGCTGTGCCGCGTGTCCTCGCACGCAATGATGTCCACGCTCTTCAGCACCTCCAGGGCGCGAAGGGTGATGTCGCCGAGATTGCCGATCGGGGTGGCGACGAGAAAAAGCATGGGCGGTTACCAGCCCTCGCTGATGAGACTGGTGACGCGCGTGGCGAAGTCTTCCGCGGCCAGCGGCAGGGCCTGGCGTTGGTCCTGATGCGTGTCGGCGGAGAGCAGGTCGTCGCCCGTCACGAAGAAGCTCGTGCTGCCGGTGACGGAGCGCTCCTCGATGAGCGCGCCGGTGCGGGCGTTGATCGTGCGATAGCGGCCACGCAGGTTCAGCAAATATTCGCGGGTCTGCAGCACGTTGCCGCGGAGCGAACGAGCGGGGCGGCGCTCGATTTCGAGCAGGGTGCCATCGATGATGACGTCGGCCCGGCCTTCATCGGTGATCTCGTAGGTGCCGTCCTGCTGGATCTGCTTGATCAACGCATTCGCCATGAGGGAGCTCATGCGCGGCTCCAGTGAGTCGTTCTTAAACGGCCGCACGGCGATCTTGTTGAATTTCTTCATCGTCGTGGGCTTGATGGGGCCCACGTGATAGCCGCAGCCGGGCAGAAACAGCGCGACGAGCAAGGCACAGACGATGGCGGGGAAGGCGGTACGGTGCCTCATTTGCGCTTCTTGGTTTTGCTGGGTTTGTCGGTGGTGGCGGGAGTGTCAGTCGGTGGTGTGGCCGGCGTCGTATTGTCCGCCGCAGCCGGAGCCGGAGCGGGAGTCGTGCCGGGAGTCTTGTCGGCCGCCGGCTTGGCGGCGTCGCCGGGGAGCGGCGGGAGACCGCCGGGATTGGCCGGGTCGCCGGGCAGACCGGGAATGGGCGCCCCGGTGCCACCTTGGAGCGGGTCGCCGGAAGGCAGCGGCGGTTCCACGATCGGTCCGACGGGCGAGGTCCGCATCGCGGGCCGGCCGGGGCCGCCTTCGCCGGGCAGCGTGGGATAAGGAACGATGGGGCCGTTGTAGTCCGGGCGGCTGGCCACGTCCACGCGGGCCTGGGCACGGCGCTTGGCCAGCGCGGTCTCGCCGCTCTGCACCTTCTCCGGGCCGGAGCGCAGGGCGTCGACGCCCACGAGCGACTTCAATTCATCGATGCGCTTGTGGGCCTCGGTGGTCTCCGGGGAGCCTGGCGCCCCCACGCGCACCACCTCATTGTAGTAGACCACGGCGGCCCGGTAGTTCTTCGTCTTGTCGTAAAACTTGGCGATCCCCAGCGTGCCTTTCACATCCGAGCCGCTCAGGGCCTGGATGTTCTGCTTGGCCTGGGCCACCTTTTCGCTGTTCGGGTAGCGGTTCACGAAATCCTCGAACGCCTCGCGGGCGCGCAGTTTGGCATTCTGGTCGTAGCTGCCGTCCTGGGCCTCGTGGAATTGCACGTAGCCGATTTGGTACTGGGCGTCGTCGGCCACCGGGTCGCCGGGGTAGCGGGTGATGACTTCCTGGTAGGCGCCGATGGCCTCGGCCGTCTTGGTCTCCTTCTCCAGGGCCTGGCCCACGTTGAATTGGGCGAGGGGAGCGAGGCGATGGAAAGGCGCGCGCTTCACGATGGCCTCAAACATCTCCTGGGCCTGGCTGGCGTCCGCCGTCGTCTTGATGAGGCCAAGGAGGCGTTTTTCCTTTTTGCCGGTGAGGTACAGCTTGGCGATGTCGAACTGGGCCTGAATCACCGCATCGAAGTCGCCGCCGCGGGGGTATTTGGTGGTGTAGTCCGTGTAGGCCTTGAAAGCGTCTTTGTAGGAACCCTTGCGCTCCAGAGCCTTGCCGAGATGAAACTGGGCTTTCGGGGCGACGGCGCTGAAACCGTTGCTGCGGACCACGCTGCGATAGACCTTGATGGCCTCATCCAGATTGCCCGCGTCTTCCAGGGATTGGCCCTGCTTGAAGGCGTCGTTCGCGGCCGCCTCGTCGTGCGGCGTGGGCGCGGTGTTTTGAGGCGGCTGCTCCTTCTTTCCAAAAAATGGTACCCACCCCGGCATCTCCGCCGCGCCGACTGGCGCCTGGGCCGCGAGCATCGCCGCCACTGGCAGAGTCAAAAGAAACACTGGCTTTCGCATAAAAGAGGCACACTACGGGCAGGGAGGGATGAGTCAAGCCGCGCATCGAATTTGCACGGTGGGGGAAGAGCCAGAGCGCCGGAGGCGCCCGTGGTGGCGTGACGCTCCGCGTCGCGCCTGGAGGCTGTACGGAACTTGTTGACGGTCGTTATCTGAAGGCCGGCCAAGACGCTTGGCTCATGGACGACGAAGGGCGCGCCCCACTTGGCCAGCGAGCCGAGCGAGTAGCAAAGGTAGGGATGGCGCGCCGCCGGCGTCCCCAATTTCGCTCAGAGCGCCGACGAACTTCACGATGTGTCAGCGATTGGGATTGCCTCTCTTCTAATGCGAAAATGAGCCGAGGAAGTCGCCCGCCCCCGGAGCGAGATCGGGGACGGCGGCGGCGCGCCATCCCTGCCTGCGCTGCTCGCTCCGCTCGCTGGCCAAGAGGGGCACGCTGGCCGCCGCTCGATCGCCAACCGCCTGATAGACCCGCTCCGCGCAAAAATGCCGTACCAGCTCCGGAGGGACCGTCGGTGGACCTTCGAGCCACCAAGGCTCGGCGCGACGCAGAGCGTCACGCCACCAAGGGACAAAGCAAACGAGGCGGTGGATCTTCTCCACCGCCTCGCGGCTTTTGGTTAAAATGAGGTCGGGTAAATTACCAGTGGCGGAGGCCGTCGCGGATGCCGTGGAGATTCCAGACGGTATCGTTGACGTCGCGGACGGTGTCGCGGGCGTTTTCACGCTTGGCGCGCTCGACTTCGACGTTGCTGGCTTCGACGCTCTTTTGCTTCTGGTACTGGCGGTACTCGGCATCGGAGACGACGCCATCGTGATTGTAGTCGGCGACGGCGGCGGATTGGAACGAAGCGCAGCCGCTCAAGGAAGCCATGGCGGTCAGGGCAAGGACGATGATTTTGTTCATGGTGTTTGGTATCGGAGCAGAGATGGGGGAAAGTTTTTGGGCCCAGCTACTTTGAATGCAGCTTAGCGGTAGTAACGATCGTGATAGTAGGGGCGGCCATAGGTGCCGCTGTAGTATTCATCGTGGTAGCCGCCGTTCGGGTTCAGGCTTTCGTGGTGGACGCCCGGCACGTCGCCGCGGCCGCCATCGACTCGCTCTACGCGGTCACCGACCGCGGGACCGGTGGGCATGCGGGAGAAATCTTGGCCGCAAGCTGCGAGCAGAAGCAGCGGAAGGAGGAGAGAGAGCTTTTTCATGACAGGCGCGTATTCTCAAAATCAGGTGTTAATCGCAAGATGGAAGTGAGTTGGAACGGTCATCCTTTAGCATTACATGGGCCGGGGGGAGCGGGGGAGTGACGAATGACGGACGCCGAACTGACCACCCGGCGCTCGAACCGTGAAACTGCAGACCGTCGACCGCCGCCTGTCCCTCATTTGGGCCAGAGGGTGTGCGCCAGCGCCAGCAACTCCGGGTCGCCCGGCTTGAGCATCAACGCGATTTGGATGGCTTTGCGGGCTTGGGGAAGGCGGCCGACGCGCTGCTCGGCTTTGGCGAGGATGAGCCAGCGCTGGGGATTGTCCGGATCGAGCGAGGCCGCTTCCTCCAAGGGGGGGATGGCTTCCTCCCAGCGATTCAGTAATCCGTAGACGTGGCCGAGGTTGCCCTGGGCTCGGTAGTTATACTCATTGGCGGCGACGGCCTGCTGCAGGCAGAGCAGGGCGTTCTCGTGCTGGCCGCGCTGGAGCCAGAGATTTCCGAGGGCGAGCAACACGTTGGAATCCTTGGGGACATAGGCGCAGGCCATCTCCAGGACTTCCTGGGCGCGGTGGAGCAGGGGAGCGGCTTCGGCATCCGAGACGGTGCGGGCGATTTCCAGCTGGCGGACCCCTTCATTATAGAAGTCGAGGCTCCAGAGGCCAGTGGGGCGCGGAGAGGTGGTCCAGACCGCCGCGGCGGCGAGGAGGCCCGCATAGGCGAGGCTGGCAGCGACGGCTCGCCGGCGGAGCTTTTCCCAGAGCCAGGCCCATCCGCCGACCGCGAGGAGGATGATCCCGGGCGCCGCGAGCAGGCGATACCGCTCGGTGATAAAGACGGGGAGCAGCCCGATCAGGATCACGAGGACGGCGCCGGCGGCCCACCGCAGGGCAGGCCAGCGCCGCAGGCTCAACAGCCCGGCCAGGGCAAAAGGGGCGAGGTGCGCCCAGCGGAGCCCGGGGAGCGGTTGGATTTCCGCCTCAAGAGGACGCAGGATCGATAAGTCATCATATTCAAAACCATTCCAGAAATTATCAAATTTGCGGAATTCGAGTCGCAACCACGCGAGTGGATCCCGCGTGATCCAGAGAAGAGCGCGTTCTTTCCAGAAATGGGAAACGGCGGAACGAGGCAGTGGACTTTGGTTCAGCTCCCGCTCGGCGATCTGGATGGAGCTTTCCAAAAGTTCGCGCTGGGAAGCGGGAAGTTCCGGGGGGATATGGGTGTAACCATTCGCCCCTGAGTGGTTTCCGATATAAAAGTTCACCCCGTCGTGCGCGGAGAAAAGAACGGGATCCTGGGCGACGACAAAATTGTGGATCCAGCAGGGACTGGCGCCGGCGACGAGCCCGGCGAACAGCAGCCCTACCGAAGAAAGTCTTTTGCCCCAACGGCTCCGCCGAGCGTCGTTTTGGTATCGCGAAGCAATTGCAATGAAAAAGAGAATCAACAGAAGAAGAACGGTCGCAGCCAAGCTGGCCAGCAGCCCCAAGAGCAGCCCGGAGAGGAGCCAGTGGCGCACTTGGAGTCCGTCCGGGCCAAGGGTCAGCAGAGGATAAAGGAGCGCCCAGAAACCAAAGACCACCCAAATCACGGGCAGGGCGATTTCCGAAAAGATTTGCGCCGGAATCAGGAGAATCCAGAGAGCGGCGGCCAAGGCACCGAGCCAGAAGCCCTGGCGAGGGGAGGAAGAAGAGGAAAAAAAGAACCTTCCCAAGAGAAAAAGCACCGTGGCCGTGCCAGCTTGCGCGATGGCCTGGAGCAGAGCCACGATGACCGGCGATCTTTCCTGATGATAGCCGCCGGTGGCGGAAAAAACCCCGGCGAGCAGATAGGCATAGCCCGGCATGCCATAGAAGGCGGTGCCGGGGGCATTCACTTCATTGTGTTTCCAGGGGATTTCGCCCCGGAGATGGCGCGCCCAGTCCACATAAAAGCCGGTGTCGTTCGCCGAGGGCGCAAAATGCCAGGAGCCAGCCGATTGCTCGACCACGGCAATCTGGAGAGCGAAGGAAATGAGGAAGATCCACATGGCCGCATGGGGCCGGGGGACACTGGAGGTCGGGGATGGAGACATTCAGAATGACAGGAATTTTTATTACGGAAGTAGGGTTGGCATCACGGCTGCTTAAAATGGGCCTGTAACCCAACGCGATTTCCTCGCAGAGGGAATTATAAACATAAACCTAAACCGAACTCATACTATGCTTCGTAAACTCAATAGCAAGCGCCAGGGGGGCTTCACCCTCGTGGAAATCATGATCGTCGTTGCGATCATCGCCCTTCTCGCCGCCATCGCCGTCCCGAACTTCCTGCGCAGCCGCAAACGCTCGCAGGCCACGCAGGTCCTCGAGGACCTTCGCCAGATCGACTCGGCGATGGACCAGTGGGCCATCGAAAACAACAAGGCCGGCGGCGCTGCCGTCACCTGGGCTGACGTCCAGAAGTACCTGAAGGTTGGCACCCGCCTCTACACGAGCGGTGGCACCGACATCCTCGGCGGCACGTTCGCCATTGCCGCGGTCGACACGGCTCCGAAAGTGGCCGACGCGACCTACACGGCGCTGTCCGACGTGGCCCCGGCCGACTTCTGGTCGCCCTTCCACTAGGCCTTGGCTTAGCTAGCGCTTAAGAAACTTCACAACACCCGGTCGCGTGAGCGACCGGGTGTTTGTCTTTTTGGGGGAAAGGAAGGCCCTTCTCATCGGAGGGATCGGACGGATTGGACCAAGAGGACGGACGAGTGGGGCGGTCCGATCGGTCCGTCCGATGGGCCCTCTTCGTCTTCTCTGGGCCACCCTGCATTGCAGTTGCCCGGGGCGCTGCGGCAGCTCTGCTTCTAAAGTGAAACCATCAGAGGGAGTTCTGCCTCGGGGATGGCATCGCATATGCTTATAATTGTTGGTGTAGCCCGCTGAAATCCTCGGTGGGCTGCAAATATAAACCCAAATCGCAAATAAAAGCATATGCTTCGTAAACTCAACAGCAAGCGCCAAGGGGGCTTCACCCTCGTGGAAATCATGATCGTGGTCGCCATCATCGCGCTCCTCGCGTCGATTGCCGTCCCGAACTTCCTGCGCAGCCGCAAACGCTCGCAGGCCACGCAGGTCCTCGAGGACCTTCGCCAGATCGACTCGGCGATGGACCAGTGGGCCATCGAAAACAACAAGGCCGGTGGCGCTGCCGTCACCTGGGCTGACGTGCAGAAGTACCTGAAGACCGGCACCCGCCTCTACACCAGCGGCGGCGCCGACATCCTCGGTGGCACCTTCGCGATCGCCGCGGTCGACACGGCCCCGAAAGTGGCCGACGCGACCTACAATGCGCTGTCCGACGTGGCCCCGGCCGACTTCTGGTCGCCCTTCCACTAGGCCTCCGCTTAGCTAGCGCTTAAGAAACTTCACAACACCCGGCCGCGCAAGCGGCCGGGTGTTTGCTTTTTGGGGAAAGGGCGCCCCACGGGACGGACCACGACCCATGGTTGGCATGGGCGCGATCCGGTGGTGTCCCAGAGCGGTTTTAGTTAAGTTGTAGCCGCTCGAAAATGGTGGAGCGCGATGGAGCTGCGACCGGAAGGTCGCAGGGAGCGGCTACGACTTTTTGCACACCGCTCTAATTTCCTGGAATCGTCGGCCTCGGGGTGGCGCGGTTGCGCCCTTTTGCCTGGTCATCCTGAGCGGGTTGGCGAGTCGAAGGACGCGTCACTTCGTGGCTGCGCCGGCTCTGGCATGGGAACAAGCTCACCTGAGTAGTGTCTTCATTCGAAAGCCGAGATGGCACAGCCATGGAGTGAGGTCCTTCGACTTGCTCCGCTCGCTCAGGGTGACCATGGAAGGGGGCGATCCCGCGCTACCGTGAGTCCCATACCTTTCACTGTGAGGAAGGACAGGACCTACTACACAACCTATAGGGCCGATGAGGTCATCACGAAGGGAAAAAGCCGTCGAACATTGCGGTCCAGCAATGAATATTACGGAATAGAAACCATAAAAGCCCGGGTTTTGGGCATGATGGCACCCGTGATGCTGAACAAAATACCGCGGCCCCCCGAACTCCTCGGAAGGCCGTATATAAAACCTAAAATCGAAAATAATATGCTCCGTAACCTGAACAGCAAACGCCAAGGGGGCTTCACCCTCGTGGAAATCATGATCGTGGTGGCCATCATCGCGCTTCTCGCGTCGATCGCCGTCCCGAACTTCCTGCGCAGCCGCAAACGCTCGCAGGCGACCCAAGTGCTGGAAGACCTTCGCCAGATTGATTCGGCGATGGATCAGTGGGCCATTGAAAACAACAAGGCCGGCGGCGCCGCCGTGACCTGGGCCGACGTTCAGAAGTATCTGAAGACCGGCACCCGCCTCTACACGAGCGGTGGCAAGGACATCCTCGGTGGCAGCTTCGCCATCGCGGCGGTCGATACGGCTCCGAAAGTGGACGCCGCGACCTACACGGCGCTGTCCGACGTGGCTCCGGCCGACTTCTGGTCGCCCTTCCACTAGGCTCAAAGCCTGGTTAGGCAAACCATCAACGGGATTATCAAAACACCCGGCTGCGCGAGCGGCCGGGTGTTTTTCTTTCGGCAAGATTACCCCCACCGACGGCGCATGGGGATGACCACAAAAGGCACAAAGAACACAGAGAGGGAAAAAGCGCCCATTTTCCGGGATCGACGAGTCTGGGTCAGTCGGTGTGGTTCCGTGCCAGTCCGTGACTGGTGAAGACAAAGGTAAAACGGAAGATCCTTTACCGCAGATGACGCTGAAAACTCAGATAGCGCAGATGAGCCCTCTTGGACTGAGGACTGCGCGGATTTGCTTCAGCTCAATCTGCGTTATTTGAGGCATCTCAGGTATCTGTGGTCAAGAAACCGGGCCTCTTATCTTTGTGCCCTCAGTGTGCTTTGTGGTCACTCCCCCCCCTTTTGGGCTCCGGCTCTGCGGGTTTGAAAGGGTGCGGCAATTTTCCGGGAGTCCGGCGCGGATGCCTGCAATGATGATGTAATGCAATATGCTGGTCCTCAGGGATTAGCGTGGCACCTCCCATGCTAAATTTGAGAGCGTGCCTGTGAGCTTCATGGGCCGAACATCAGACATAAACTCAAACCGAACTCATCCATGCTTCGTAAATTGAATAGCAAACGCCAGGGGGGCTTCACCCTCGTGGAAATCATGATTGTCGTGGCCATCATCGCCCTGCTCGCCGCGATCGCCGTGCCGAACTTCCTGCGCAGCCGCAAACGCTCGCAGGCGACCCAGGTGCTGGAAGATCTCCGCCAAATCGATTCGGCGATGGACCAGTGGGCCATCGAAAACAACAAAGCCGGCGGCGCGGCCGTCACCTGGACCGACGTCCAGAAGTACCTGAAGACCGGCACCCGCCTCTATACGAGCGGTGGCACGGATATCCTCGGTGGCACCTTTACGATCGCCGCAGTGGACCAGCCGCCGCTCGTTGCCAGCACGACGTTCGATGCGCTGTCGGATGTGGCGCCCGCCGACTTCTGGTCGCCCTTCCACTAGGCGACGAATCAAGGCCGGCCCGGAAGGGCTGGACCGAGATGCCAATCTTTCAACACCCGGCCGCGGAAGTGGCCGGGTGTTCTTTTTTTGTAAAAGCAGCGTGTAACTGCGTACGCAACAGTACTAACGTGCCACAGCGGGACCGTGGCATTGCGACTGCTATGCATAGGCATTGCCGCACGGCGGGTCCCTCGTCGTGGTGACACCAACATACAACCTAAACTGAACTCATTCCATGCTTCGTAAACTCAACAGCAAGCGCCAAGGGGGCTTCACCCTCGTGGAAATCATGATCGTCGTTGCGATCATCGCCCTTCTCGCCGCCATCGCCGTCCCCAACTTCCTGCGCAGCCGCAAACGCTCGCAGGCGACCCAAGTGCTGGAAGATCTTCGCCAGATTGACTCGGCGATCGACCAGTGGGCCATCGAAAACAACAAGGCCGGTGGCGCTGCCGTCACCTGGACCGACGTCCAGAAGTATCTGAAGACCGGCACCCGCCTCTACACGAGCGGTGGCGCCGACATCCTCGGCGGCACGTTCGTCATCGCCGCGGTGGATACGGCCCCGAAAGTGGCCGACGCGACCTACACGGCGCTGTCCGACGTGGCCCCGGCCGACTTCTGGTCGCCCTTCCACTAGGCCTCGGCTTAGCTAGCGCTCAAGAAACACTTCACAACACCCGGTCGCGCGAGCGACCGGGTGTTTGTCTTTTTGGGGAAGGGCGGGCTTCAGAAGAAGACCACGAGGACGGATAGGACCTATAAAATCCAGGTGTCCCCATCGGTGCTATCCGTCCGATGTGCTGGGCCTCAAACCCTCTGCTGGCCTTGATTTCCGGGCACTTGCGCCCGCGGAGGTGAAAGGGCGTTCATCTCAAAAAAGCCGCCGATTTTATCTTTTTTTAGAAAAACGGAAAACGCTGGCACCGACATTGCTATCTCATTTCACGTCCAAGCGAAGTCCTCGTCCCGGACATCCACCAAAAATAAACCCAAATCGAAAATAAAATGCTCCGTAAACTGAACAGCAAACGCCAAGGGGGCTTCACCCTCGTGGAAATCATGATCGTCGTGGCCATCATCGCGCTCCTCGCGGCGATTGCCGTGCCGAACTTCCTGCGCAGCCGCAAACGCTCGCAGGCGACCCAAGTGCTGGAAGATCTCC
>Ga0207639_10000040_pt1 | contig 142397 bp, 101 predicted proteins | sample KBSCornC32_FD_184299 | JGI IMG/M metagenome (GOLD analysis project Ga0207639, IMG submission 184299) | Corn rhizosphere microbial communities from Kellogg Biological Station, Michigan, USA - KBS Corn C3-2 (SPAdes) (version 2) | ecosystem: Host-associated > Plants > Roots > Rhizosphere > Soil ... | reverse complement strand
CCATCTCAAGACCGACTTCCGTCTCGCCCGCAATTTCCTCCGCGGCTTCCTCGGTGACACCCTCAATCTCCTCCTCGCCGCCGCCGCCTGGAACCTCCGCAAGTGGCTCCGCTTTTGGCGGCTCTTCTGCCAACTCTTCCTGGCTCGCTCTCCTTACCCTCCCTCCACTCGCACTTTCGCTTGAGTGGGTTTTTCAGGAGCGACTAGCTACCGCAGTCCACGGCGACGAGCTTCCAGTCGCCTGCTAAAAGTTCAGCGCCAGGCGGTGGCTGCGCATGCGCTCGGCGCGCATGATGGCGCGGAAGTTTTCGAAGTCGTCTTGGGCGCTGCCGCTGATGATGACGTACTGGTAGCCGCTCCATTCAGCCATTTCGATCTTCGCGTTCTCGAGGCGGAGGGCGAGTTGCTCGGGCGTTTCGGTAGCGCGATTGCGGAGGCGGCGCTCGAGCTCAGTGAAACTCGGGGGCATGAGGAAGACGTCGATGAGCGCGGACTTCATGCGGTCATCGGCATTGGCGCGGATTTGTGCGGCGCCCTGGATGTCGACATCCATGAGCAAGTCATTCCCGGCATCAAGGGCTTCCTGCACGGTCTTGCGGAGGGTGCCGTAGTGGTTGCCGTGGACGCGGGCGTGCTCGAGGAATTCACCGGCGGCGACGCGGCGAAGAAATTCTTCGTGCGAAAGAAAGTGGTAATCACGTCCGTCGACTTCGCCGGGGCGCGGAGAGCGCGTGGTGCAGGAGACGGAATAGGAGAGGTCCGGGCGCTCCATGCCGGCGAGATTATGGAGCAGGGTGCTTTTCCCGCCGCCGGAAGGCGCGGAGATGACGAAGAGGATGCCGGTGCGTTGGGACATGGACCGGGAGGAGGAAAAGGGATGGCGGAAGAAAGGTCGAGAGGAAGAACGGGCGTTCGTCCACGGAATGGAGCGGCCTCTTGGAAATCCGTTCCATCCGTGAAATCCGTGGTCAAAAGAGAAACCACGGATTTCACGGATACGCAGCAATAGCCTCCCAGCACATCGTTCCCGAGCTTCTCTTCATGATGCCGAAGCCCGCAGCCTCCCGGCTGCGGCTCCAGACGCGCAAGGCACCTCGCGGTTTCGTTCCTCGTATAAAGCGAATCGATCGATCGGTAGAATTATCACGAGCTGTGACGCGGAAGTGCCTTTCAATCGCTTGCCCAAAACTCCCTCCCGCGCATCCAAGGCGGTGTGGCGCTGTCGCTTCCCACCGCACTCCAAGAAAACTGGCGTAGGCTCGGATGCGCCGCTACTCGATGTTGGCCACTTGCTCGCGGATTTTTTCCATCTCGGCTTTGCAGGTGACGACGAGCTGGGAGATTTCGACATCGTTGGCTTTGGCGCCGAGGGTGTTGAATTCGCGGCCGATTTCCTGGCACATGAATTCGAGGGTGCGGCCGACGGGTTCGTCTTTTTTGAGATGGGCGGCGAACTGCTCGAAGTGGCTTTCGAGGCGGGTGAGTTCCTCGGTGACGTCGCTCTTGTCGGCGAAGACGACGACCTCTTTCACGAGGCGTTCGTCATCGATGGGCAGCTCGATGCCGGCGCGCTGGATGCGCTCCTGCAGCGTTTCGCGGTAGCGCTTCACGACACCGGGAACGATTTTCTTCACCTTGCGCACGCACTCGCGGACGATCTTCATGCGCTTCTCGAGGTCGCGGGCGAGATGGCGTCCCTCGGCCTCGCGCATCTTGAGCAGGTCGGCCAGCGCGGCTTTCAGCGCGGCTTCGACGCTGGGCCAGACCTCATCGGGCGCGAGCTGTTCCTCCGGTGCCTTCAGCACGCCGGGAGCGCGCAGGATGGTCTCGATGTTGATCTCGCCGGGCACCTGGAGCTCGGACTGAAGATCGCGCATCGCTTTCAAATAGGAGCGCGCGAGGACGCGATCGAGCGCCATGGACTGCGGGGCGCCGGCGCCGGCGTGAAAGGCGATGACGACGGTGAGCCGGCCACGGGTGACCTCCGTATTAATCGTGTCCCGCACGCGCGGCTCGAGTTCCACGAGCTCGCGCGGGAGACTGACGACAACGTCGCTCTGCTTGCGGTTCACCGAGTTGAGTTCCACGGTGAATTTCGCTCCCTGGTGGACGCTTTGGCCGCGTCCGTAGCCCGTCATGCTCCTCATAAAATTGGTGCGCGCTATTTTTTTTCCACGAGCCAGATGTTGCGGTAGACGACGGGCGTCCCGTGATTTTGCAACTGAATCGGACCAGGGCCGGGACCGTCCTTGCGGCCGGCGGAGGTGGTGGCGGAATCGGCCTCGGCGTTTTCGTGAATGAGCACGCCATTGTGCCGCACGGTGAACTTCGCATTCGCGAGCTTCTTGCCGTCGCCATCCCAGCGGGCGGCGGTGAAATCGATGTCGTAGGTCTGCCACGTGAGCGGGGAGAAGCACATGTTGTAGCGCGGCTTGTGCTTCGTGTAGATGCCGCCGCATTCATTGTTTTCGCCCTTGAGGCCAAAGGAATCGAGCACCTGCACCTCGTAGCGATCCTGCAGATACACGCCGCTATTGCCGCGGCCCTGGCCGCGCGCGGCCGGCATGAAGGGCGTGCGAAACTCGATGTGCAGCGTGCAGTCGCCGAACTCCTTTTTGCTCTTCACGCCGCATTGCAGATTGCCGTCCTGGTCGAGCTTGCCTCCGCTCCATTCGTCAGCGTTTTTGCCGTCGAAAAGCACCAGCGCGCCGGGGGGTGGCGTGGCGCCCATGGTGGGCGATTTGCGCTCGATCTTGGTGAGTTTGAAATGGGTGTTTTCCGGATTGGTGCAGTCGATTTTCCCGCCGGCGATCGTGCCTTTCCAGCCGTCGTTTTCGAACACGATCTTGTCGCCGTCGCGATGGCCGTCGGCCTCCACGCGCTTGACCGATTTATCCTCACCGGGAAAGCCATCCTCGTAACCAAGGACGTGGAATTTTCCATCGCCCAGCGCGATGACCTGCGCGGCGCAATCCTCGCCAGTATATTCCCCCTGGTCGGCAAAATCCGGGCCGGCCTCGGCGGGATTGGTGAAAGCACTCTCGGCGCCTCGCGCCGTGGTGAGGGCCAGGGCGAGACTGAACGTGAGGAGAAGTTTCATGACCCCGCCGATTTAGCGCGCAGCGCGCGGGGCGGGAAGCGGAATGTAAAATTTGGGCTGATAAAAACCTCCCGTCCAAGGCCGCGGAAGCTGCCGATACAGCTGAGAGGAACCATTTTTATGAAAACACTTCACACCGATTTGGAGAAGGAACATGCAGATCCGCTGACGGGAGAGCCAGGGGCACATCCGCTGGGAACGGGGATTGGCGCAGCGGTGGGCGGCGCGGCCCTGGGCATCGTGGGCGCGACGACCGGGCCCGTGGGCGTGGCCGTTGGTATCGCCGTAGGCGCGGTGCTCGGCGGGTTGAGCGGCAAGGGGTTTGCCGAGGGGTATGACCCAACCGTGGAAGATGCCTACTGGCGCGAACAGCATGTGAACCAACCGTATGCGCAGGAGGGCGACTATGAGGACTTCGCACATGCGTACCGCACGGGGCACTCCGGGTATCGCGAGGGGAAGACGTTTGAGGAGGCGGAGGACGATTTGCGAATGGAGTACGAGGGCGGCCCGCAGCGGCCGGTGGCAGAGCATGCGGCCGAGGCGGCAGAGGCAGGGGAAGATTCCCTGCCCAAAAACCTGGCAACCCATCCGCTGGTGAAGGAAGAGGGGCGCCCGGTGGCGGTGCCGCCAAAGCCGGCGCGCTCACTGGAATGGTATTCGGCCCGGGCGGCAGCGCGGGCCGCTTACCAACGGATGAAGGAGACGGAGGACGCGCGGAAGAATTCGGGGAGCAGGATGGACTGAAGCAGTGTTCCGTATTCAGTGGGCGCTGGCGAACGTCGGACAGTCAGTTTGGAGTTCCGCCTTTAGGCGGCAAACGTCAGCGTAGTCAAAAGCCGACTCTCGAATAAAAGCGCCGACGCTTTCAGTCGGCTTCCTGTGGCGCGAGCGCCACGCCAAAATGCATTGGTATCTCAGCATGCAAGACAGGAGACCTGACTGTGACACTGAAATGGCGATTCAATCAGTCACGCGCGTCGCGCTGTAAGATGCCGACTGAGGACGTCGGCGCTCCCGGCTGCGGCGCTTCCGTCCGAAAGCGCGCTATCAATGCGCTGACGCTCGCCGCCTAAAGGCGGAACTCCGAACGGATCCGCTGACGCTCGCCAGCGGCCGCTGAATATTCAGCCTTCCGGTTGCAGCGACCATGCTACAGCACTTTATCGGCGTCTTCGCCGAGGAAGACGCGAAAGCGGTTTTTGTCGATGGCCTTCATGTAGGCCTCCAGCGGGGAGACGAGGCCCTGCTGCATAGCGGCCCAGATGGCGTCGTCCATGAACTGCATGCCCTGGCCCTTGCCGCCGACGATGACGTCCTGCAGCTTTTGCGTGGCGCCTTCACGGATGACGGCGGCCGCGGCGCTGTTCACCACGAGGATTTCGTTCACGGCCATACGGCCGCCACCGGCTTCAGCGCTCTTTTTCAAGAGGAGCTGAGCGACGACACCGCGGAGCGAGTTGGAAAGCATGGTGCGCACCTGCGCCTGCTGGTCGCTCGGGAAGACGTCGACCATACGGTCGACGGTCTTGCGCGCGTTGTTCGTGTGCAGGGTGCCGAAGACGAGCAGGCCCGTCTCGGCGGCGGTGAGCGCGAGTTGGATGGTTTCCAGGTCGCGCATTTCGCCCACGAGCACGATATCGCTATCCTCACGCAGCGAGGCTTTGAGGCCCTGCGCAAAGGTGAGGCAGTGCTCGGGCACCTCGCGCTGCGTGATGATGCTGCGCTTGTTCCGGTGCACGAATTCGATCGGCTCCTCCACCGTGATGATGTGCCGGTTGAAGTTCTCGTTGATGTAGTCCATCAGCGCCGCGAGCGTAGTGGATTTTCCCGAGCCCGTCGGGCCCGTGACAAGCACGAGACCGCCGCGCATGTGGCCGAATTCCTTCACCACCGGCGGGATGCCGAGCTGATCCAGCGTCATGATCTTCGTCGGGATCAACCGGAAAACGCAGCCCATGCCTTGCGACTGCTTGAGATAGTTGCAGCGGAACCGCGAGTGCTCGTTCATCTCGTAGGCGAAGTCGAGGTCGCCGGATTCCACGAATTTGTGCCAGCGCTGCGGGCCGCAGATCTCGCTCATCATGCCAGCGAGTTCGTCGTGGCTGAGCGGGGTCTCGCGAATCGGGATCACCGTGCCGTGGAGGCGCATTTTCGGCGGCTGATTTTCGCCGAGGTGCAAATCGGAGCCGCCGTGCTCGACGAGGAATTGGAAGAACTGATCGATGTAGGCCATGAAATCAGGAAGTCAGGAATCAGAGGTCAAGTGTCAGTCAATTAGCGCGCCGCTTTAGCGGCCCATGAGGTGCTGGCGCATGATGACTTTTTGCTCGGAGCGCGCGTAGGCTTCCTCGGCGCTGATGGTGCCTTCGCGGTAAAGCTCGAGGAGCGAGTCGTCCATGAGGCGCATGCCCATCTTGCCGCCGATCTGCATCACGCCCGGGAGCATGAAGGTCTTGCCGTCACGAATACAGGCGGCGACGGCTTCCGTGCGAAGCAGCACCTCCAGCGCGAGCGCGCGGCCGCGGCCATCGGCGCGCGGCACGAGCTGCTGCGACACGATGCCGCGGAGCGATTCGGAGACCATCACGCGGATTTGCTCGCGTTGATCCACCGGGAAGACGTCGAGCACGCGGTCCAGCGTGCGGGCGGCGCTGCCGGTATGCAGCGTGGCGAGCACCAAGTGACCGGTTTCCGAGGCGGTGATGGCGAGCTGGATGGTTTCCAGGTCGCGCATTTCACCGACCATGATCACGTCGGGGTCTTCACGCAACGCACCGCGGAGTGCGGCGGCAAAGCTCTTGGTATGCGTGTGCACCTCGCGCTGGGTTACGTGGCAATTCCGGGCCTGGACGATGTACTCAATCGGGTCCTCCAGCGTGATGATATGGTCGTGCCGGGTCTCGTTGATGTAGTCGACCATGGCAGCGAGCGTGGTGCTCTTGCCGCTGCCCACGGAGCCGGTCACGAGGATGAGACCGTTGTGGTACTGGCAGAGCATCTTCAACGTCTCGGGCAGGCCGAGGTCGTCCATGGTGCGGACGCTGGTGTTGATGATACGGAAGACGAGATCGTAGCCGAGGCGGTGTTTCACCACGCTGGCGCGGAAGCGGCCGAAACTATTTTGGTAGGCGAAGTCGATGTCGCCCTTTTCCTCGAGACGCTTCTTTTGGGGATCCGTGAGAAAGCCCATGGCGAGGTGCTCCGTATCGGTGGCGGACAGTTTATCCGCCTGGAGCCAGATGGGTTCCAGATTGCCAAAACGGCGCCATGTGGGCTGGACATCCACCGGGAGGTGGATGTCCGAAGCCCCACCTTCCTGGCCGAGTTGCAGATAGCGATCCACGTGCTCGAGCGTGTGGACCGGTTGTTCATTCACGACTTGGATGGGTCCGTGCCCCTGAGCCCCATGACCGACGGAGACCACGGTGGGCTGATGAGCTACGGACTGAGGGTGTTCTTGCATTCAGAAAAGTTGGCGTGAGACGTAACGACGACGACGCGCTGGAAGGCAAACGAAACTTTCCGTTAGGAAAAAAAGTGTTCCGGGCAGGCCATCAAGGACATCGGTTCGTGCAGTGATGAGTTGGTAATATTGGCAAGACCGCGCGGGAGCGCAAGTTACGATTCGCCCGCGGAAGGGGTGGTGAAACCCTGCGCTTTCGGGGGAGTTGCAGGAGAAAATTTCCGGTGGCCTCAGTCCTTTCGGTGAAAGGGGAAATCTGTGTAGCCTTCCGCTCCGGGGCCGGACCAAATGGAGGGATCCCCCGGAGGATTCAGCTCCCAGCCATGGGCGAAACGCTCCACCAAGTCCGGATTGCTCAGAAAAGGCCGTCCGAAGGCAATCAAGTCGGCATGACCCGCGGCAATCGCCGCCTCCGCGGTTTCCTGGGTGTAGCCGCAATTGCCCATGAGTGGCCCGGTAAAGAGCGCCCGGAATTCCGCCAGGGTCATGGGTTCGCCAAGCTCATGAAAGCCGAAGGCGAGACCGTCGACGACATGGAGATACGCGAGACTGTGGACGTTCAACTCCCGGGCAGCGTAAGTGTAGGTCTCGCGAAAATCGGGCGCCCCCATATCATTAAACTGGCCATTGGGCGAAAGCCGCACCCCCACTTGGCTGGCGGGCAGAACGGTAAGGACAGCCTCCACGATTTCCCGGAGAAAGCGGTAGCGATTTTCTACGCTGCCCCCGTAGCGATCCGTGCGCTGGTTGGTCTTGGAATCGAGAAACTGGTTGATGAGATAGCCATTGGCCGCGTGGATTTCCACGCCGTCAAACCCGGCCGCCTTCGCCCGTTCGGCCGCGCGGCGGTAGTCCTGCACGATCGCGGCCACCTCCTCCGTCTCGAGCGCGCGCGGGACTTCGTAGGCCTGCTTGCCCGTGGGCGTATGGATGCCCTCCCCGTTAATCTGGATCGCCGATGCCGAGACCGCCGGCTGCCCGCCGTGAAAGCTGCTGTGCGAAGCACGCCCGCAATGCCAAAGCTGCAGGAAGAACGGCGTGCCGCGCGCGTGAAGCGCTGAGGTGATCTTCGCCCAGCCCGCCATCTGCGCGTCGTTGTAGATGCCCGGTGAATCCACCCAGCCAATCCCTTGTTCCGAAATCACCGTGGCCTCCGAGATGATGAGCCCCGCCGAGGCCCGCTGGGTGTAGTATTCCGCCATGAGGTCGTTGGGCACCCGCTCCCGCCCGGCGCGCCCGCGGGTCAGCGGCGCCATCGCCATGCGGTTGCGCAGCGGCAGTCCGCGGAGGTCGAAGGGCGAAAGCAGCAGCGGGGAAGCGGTTCGGATTGGCGTGGTCATGATGGATGTGCGGACGGTTCGTTTGGCTGCAGATCGCAGACGCCACAAGTACAGGGCTCAGATTACCGGGGGAGAAATCTCCGGTGACCCGAAGTTCCAGCTCCGGGCCAATCACTTTCTATTCCTCGTCCTCCGGGTCCGGCTGCGCCTGCTGCTGTTGCGCGGCAAACTTTTGCGCGAGATCACCGAGCTTGGCGCTGGCGATCGTGGAAAGGAGAGGCTTGGCGAGGCCGCCGACGAGCTTGAGCGCGCCCCAGAGCAAGCCTCCGCTCTTGCCGACAGCGCCGAGCTTTTCGCCGGAGGCACGGTCCACATACACCACCTTTTTGCGGTCGGGCAGGCGGGCGAGGAGAAAACCCACGAGCGCGGCGCCGGCATTCCAGAGCAGCGGACTGCGCTGGTAGCTGGCCTTCGCGCGGGCGCTGACATTCAGCTTTTCCTTTACCTCCTCGGCGCTCTCTTTGAGAGCCTGGCCGGCATCGGAAATGCGGGACCGCGCGATGGCGAGATCGGCGATTAGTTGGGCTTTGTCGTGCTCTCCAGCCATTCCTGGTCTTTCTTAAATTCCTGCGTGGTGATGGGAAACATGGGCTTGGCGAGGCCGGCCTTGGCCCATAGGGCGAGGATGCTCGCGGCGACGAGATGCAACCCGGCCATGACGAGCGAGGCCCAAAGCCACCCGTTCTCGCCGCCGAACGCTTTCGCGAGCAAAAAGACGCCGGCGAGGCAGAGAAACAGCCAGGCGAAAACAAGCAACGCCACAGCGCCGAGGGCGAGCCCCAGGAGCTTGGCCCCGTGGGCGCCAGCTTCCTTGCCCTCCATGACGGCGAGCTTCAGCCGCGCCATCGCATATTGGGCGCAGGCCGCGAGGAACTGGCGCACCTCGCGAATCACTCCGCCGCGCTCTGCCGAACCGTCCATCCGTTTAGCGTCGCAGCATCAACCCGAGCACGAAACCCACGCCGACCGCCGCAAGGACGCTCTTGGTGGGGTTCTCGCGCACGTAGTGTTCGATTTCCTTCTGCACTTCGCGGGCCTTGCTTTTCCATTTGTCGGTGAAAGCGCTGGCGCGTTCCTTGATTTCGCGGGCCACCTCGGTGGCCGCACCCCGCATTTCCGCCGCCGCGGCGCGAGCGTGGGCCTTGGTGGCCTCGAAGTGGGATTCCGGATCTTCGTCGTGTCCGTTGGTGTGAGGATTGTCGCTCATTGTTCGCGGAAGGTGATACGCGCTTTGGAGAGGTCGTAGGGAGACAATTCGAGCTCAACTTTGTCGCCCGGGACAATACGAATGAAATTCTTGCGCATTTTACCAGAGATATGAGCGAGGACCACGTGTCCATTTGCCAATTGGACACGGAACATCGTGCCAGGGAGCACGTCGCGAACAATGCCGGAGGTCTGAATGCAGTCTTCTTTGGCCATGCGCCTCCAGAGTGTGCCGTTTCAGAGAGAAAAGTGCAAGTTCAAGAGGCATGGCGACGTTTCCAATCGGAGGTGAAGGGGGGGCGACCGTAGGAATGATTTCGTGAGAGGGAGCCGGCTGACCTTTGATCTCGCCAAGAGGTTTGGGAAAAGATAGGAGGCCAGCATACCCAAACCCAATCTCCGTTATGAGCGAACATAGCCGCCGCCTTGCCATTCGTTGGTTTGAAGAAGTATGGGGACAACGCCGGGAGGAATGCATCCATGAGCTTTTGGGAGCGGATGGCGTCGGCCACCTGGAAGGAGGGGACATTAAGGGAGGCGCGAGTTTCGTGGCCATTCATCGCGAATTACTAAAGGCCATGCCGGATCTGAACATCCAGGTACAGGATTGCATCGCCGACGGAGACGATGCGGTGGTGCGCTGGGTTTTCACCGGGACGCATACCGGGTGCGGGCTGGGCTGCGAAGCCACGAACCAAAAACTCGCCCGGCAAGGGATGACATGGTTCCGGTTTCGCGACGGCAAAATTGTCGAAGGCTGGGATGGCTGGAATTGGGATGCCTTTATGAAAGCGCTCAAAGGAGGGAAGGAATGAAAGCCTCGCCTCCACTTGTCATCGTCGGTCTTTGCTTTGCCGCCGTCGGGATCCGTGCGGGAGAGGAAAGCGCAGCCCTCAAAGCAAAGCCCACCGCGATGCCCAAAACAGAGGTAGCCAAAGCGGCCGCCACCGCGACCGAGGTGGCTTTCATCCACGAGGAACTCGAGAATCTCAAAACGAAGTTGCGGCTGTATGAAATCCGCAACGGCTCGCTACCCTCCACGGAGCAAGGCTTGCAGGCCCTCGTGGAGCGTCCGGGTGATCAGCCCATCCCGCACCGCTGGCGGCGCCTCCTCGCCGACGTGCCCAAGGATCCGTGGAATCACGAATACCGGCTCGAAGTGCCGGCAACGCACTCGCGCGATGCGTTCGACGTGTTTTCCGCCGGCCCGGATGGGAAGTTTGGGACAGCAGATGATATTGGGAATTGGTAGTCGAACGTCGGTTGCCGCGGGCTGGTTTCTCGACTACAGCTCTTCTGCATGAAGGCCCCTCTGTTCACCACCATGCTGGCGCTCACCATCCTTGGGACCGGTCCCGAAATGCGCGCCGACGACAACGACGCAGGGGCCGCTAAAGCGAAGGCCGAGGTCGAAAAACTGCGCCAGGAAATTCAACGACAGCGCCAGGAACTCGAGCAACTGCAGCAGGACTTCAAACGGCCCCTGGCCGACCAATTGGTGAAGCCAAGCGACGCCGCCAAACAGGCCCGCGTCGAGCAGGACCTGGCCAACATCATCACGCAACTGGAGATATACAAGGTGATCGCCGGGACGATTCCCTCCACGGCGCAGGGCTTGAAAGCGCTGGTGGAAAAACCGGAGGGCGACCCGCAGCCGCAGCGCTGGAGGCAAGTCATGAACGAACAGCCCAAGGATCCCTGGGGTCACCCGTATGGCTATCGGATGCCAGCCACTCGTTCGAAGGTCGCGTTCGACCTTTTCTCCGCCGGGCCGGATGGGAAGTTTGGGACGGACGACGACATTGGAAACTGGTGAGCGCCGCGAACAGCGCGATCTTGGTGCGGTGGCAAGCGATCGCGCGACACCGCCTTTGGAAGTGGTGACGGGCGGACCGTATTCGAATCACGAGCAACGCACGAAACAATGGAGCTGCGACCGGGAGGTCGCGGACTCAGCGTTCGCCTTTTCGAAGACCGTTTCCATGCTGAGGGCATCCAAAGGCGGTGTCACGCGATCGCTTCCCACCGCAGTCCAAGATCGCGCTATTCGCGTTTAACCATCGACCGCCATTTTCACCTCCCAACCAACCGCCCTGCACCCTTCGGCGTGACATTGGTGGTTGAACATTCGGCGCAGAATGATGGACGCTGCCGGCATGTCCTGGCCCAGCATTGAAAACGAAGCCGATCTTCCCTCCCCTGCCCTGCTGCTGGACCGGGGGAGAATCGCGGCCAACCTGCGGCGCATGGTCGAGATCGCAGGGCATCCCGGGCGACTGCGGCCGCATGTGAAGACGCACAAGCTCGCGCCCATCGTGCGGATGAAGCTGGAGCTGGGGATCACCAAATTCAAAGTGGCCACGATGGCCGAGGCGGAGATGTGCGCCGCGGAAGGCGCCCCGGAAGTGCTGGTGGCCTATCCGCCCGTGGGGCCGGCGGACACTCGGCTCTGCGCGCTGATGCGGAAATTTCCAGCGACGCATTTTGCCACGATCGCGGACAACGCGGTCGCGATTGAGGGACTGGGCGAAGCCGCGCGCGCGGCGGGTGTGACGCTCGAAGTGCTGCTGGATCTCGACTGCGGGATGGGACGCACGGGCATCCGGCCGGGACCGGCGGCGGTGGAGCTCTATAGTTTAATTGCCAAAACAACCGGCCTGCGCCCTGGCGGGCTGCATGCGTATGACGGGCACATCCAGGATTTCGAGCCCGCGGCGCGGAAAGAGACATGCGACCGGGCGTTTGCGCCCGTCCTCGCGTTGCGGGAGGAACTGCTCCGCGACAGCCTGCCCGTGCCAGCGCTCGTCGCGGGCGGGGCGCCGACCTTTGCCATCCACGCCGCGCATCCCGACCGCGAATGTTCCCCCGGCACCACGGTGCTGTGGGACACGGGTTACACGGAAAAATTTCCGGATCTCGAATTCGAAATGGCCGCGGCGCTGCTTACGCGCGTGGTCAGCCGCCCGGCGGCGAACCGTCTCTGCCTCGACCTCGGCCACAAAGCCGTAGCCGCGGAGAATCCGCTGGCGGTGCGAGTGCGGATCGCGGAGTTGCCGGAGGCCACGGCGGTCATGCACAGCGAGGAACATCTGGTGATTGAATCGCCGCGCGCGGGAGAATTTACCATCGGGCAAACACTGCACGCGTTCCCGCGACACATCTGCCCCACGGTGGCGCTGCATGCCGAAGCCGTGGTGGTAGAGGAAGGACGCGTGGTGGGCACCTGGCCCATCGCAGCGCGCGCGCGAAGGATCTCGGTGTAATCTTGGTGGCCCGAAGCTCCAGCTCCGGGCACAGAAAGGCAGAAGATGTTAAGCCCGGAGCTGGAGCTTCGGGCCACCGAGAGACCAACCGCCACGCCTCGCTCCTTTCCCCGCTTCCCCCCGGTGAGCTTGATTTTATCGTGAAAATCGGGCGTTCTCCCGAGCGCCCATGAAACCCAAAACCCTCCTCTTCTTCGTCTGGTTTCTCAGCGTTCTTGGCCTCTCACCCGCCCCCGGCCTGGCGGCCGACTCTTCGATGGGCCCACACGTCCTGGCAAACAGTGATGCCGGGCTGCTGGCGGTCTTCGCCCTTTTGGCCCTCGCCGGCTTCGCTTTTTGGATTTGGATGCTCATCGACTGCGCGAACAGCAAGCGGCTGGATTCGAATGACGCCTGATCTGGATTTTGATCATCGTCATCCTCGGATTGCTGGGAGCGATCCTTTACTTCTTCGTGAAACGAAACAAATGAGCGTGGCCCTCGTGAAACGGTAAAAAAACCAAACTTCCCACGCAGCGGAGCGACCCTCAATTTTCCTACCACCACGGGGCGGCGGTGGACGCGATACCCTAGCGTTATGAAAACAATCTACGCTTCCCTATCTGCGGCGGTGCTGATGGCCGCAGGGTTTACGCTGGCCCAACGGCCGGAGACGCCGGCCACGGTGCTGCCCGGCAATTCCTCCAGCTCGAGCCCGGGTTCGGCCGTGTCGCCGGTCGCGACACCGGCCCAGGATGGTTTGGTGATCGTGGGCGAACGGCTCTATCTCGTCCGCGATGGCCAGGCGACCTTGCAAGATCGCACGTATACCATGAGCATTTCGGCCAATGGACTCATCGGCTATGACGGACGCCGCGTCCCCATTCCCGAGGGCATGATGGTGACGATGGGCGGACGGATGATCGCGATGCCGCTCAATGTGCAGGGCCTCCCAGTCGGGATTCCGAGCGGATCGCCGACGCCGGTGACCAGCCGAATTGTCGTTCCGGAAACGACCACCGCCGCCGAAGTGACTGGCCAGACGACGACCACCACGGTCGAGAAAAAGACCGGGCGCTAAGCCAACGAATGTTGTGGGTGTGAGTGCAATCGGAAAGGACGTCGCGGCGGGGGCCGTGCGTCCTTTCCGAAATGCGTGTTCAGCAGGCGACTGGATAAGCGCCGCCGTGGAGTGCGGCCGCTTGCTGTCGCTGTGGAGGAGGCAGCTTGCTGCCCGTGGTGGGGAATGCCTTTCGCCTGTCGAACATGCTTCCTTCCATACGCAGCAAGCTGCGTCCACCACACAGCGGCAGCGAGCTGCCGCGCTCCACGGCGGCGCTTACCCAGTCGCCCGCTGATACGGGATCGCGTTCCCAGAAGGTTTCTCCCGCGCTCCCCAATGACAAAAGTGCCCGCAGCCTCCCGGCTGCAGCTACTTAAGGCCGCGTGACCTTCAGCCGGATGTAGGCCTGCGTGTCTTGCGCCATGGGGGTGGTGATGCGGACGGTAACGAGTTCGAAGGCGCCTTGGTCGACGAGTCCGACTTGCTGGGTCTGCACCGGCACCGACCAATCTTTCAGATCATGCGTGGCCTCGACCGTGACCGTGGTGTCGGTAGCGCTTTTGCGATGGGCGTAGGTGATCGTGAAGAAACCGCCGCTGTTCTGCGGAATCGGCAGGGCGCTCGTGACATTTGGGTCCATGCCGAGCGTGTATTCGGCGAGGTTTTGAACGCCATCCCGGTCCGGGTCGGCGAGGTCGCCACTCGTGTTCGGATCGGCCAACTGGACGAGGGTAAAGTTCGCGGCGCGCCAGTCGTCGATGGGGCGATCGAGGATTTTCACCGTCGCATTATCCACGGTGCCGACCACGTAGCCGGAACCGGAGGCCAGCGTGAGGACTACGGTTTCCGTTCCTTCCGCGAGCGCGTCGCCCACCGCCTGCACGGAAATCGTGGCCGTGGCGGAGCCAGCCGGGATCGTCACGCTGCCGGGCAGTGAATTGTAGTCCGTGCCATTCGTGGCGGTGCCGGAAATGGTGTAGTTCACCGTGAGCGCCAGCGTGGTATCGGTGGAGGGCCGCAATACGGTGAAGCGCGCCGGATTGGCGGCGCCTTCGCGAGTCTCGGCGTCGGAGGCGACGATCTGCACCGCGGGCAGCGAAGCCGACACGGGCACAAAGCGCGCGGCATCGGCCACGACGAAAGCATTGGCGCCTGTATTAGTCCCCCCCGTGCCCACCGTCCCCGTGGTGCGCACCAGCACGCTCCCCGCCGTCCCCGCGGTAAAATTGGAACGCTTCAGCAATACCCATACGCCGTTCTTTGTGGTGTCCGTCTGGTCGAACGTGAAGGTCTGCGTTCCGCTGGTGTCGATGACGTCGACGGGAACATTGGTCGCCCGGTTGCTGAAAGCCGTCCAGCGCAGGTAAACGTCGTAGGCGCCTGTGGTGGGGATGGTCGGCGTGAAGCGCACACTCTTCGTGTCATCGATCGCCGAGCCATTATGCACATAGTTACTGCCGTAGTAACCAGCGGTGGAGGAACTGACGGTCCAGGCGCCCGTGATGGTCACCCCGGTCGCATCGGCATTGTCGACGATGATGTCATTGCTGCCTACCGCGCTGCCGGTGGAAACAAGCTGGCCGTCGGCGGTGAGTTGCACCAGCAGCTTTGCGTAGCTGACTTGCTGCACGGCCACATTGTCGTCGATGGCGGTGGCCGCCGCCGTGCCGGCGCTCTGGCCGAGAATCATAAACACCGGCTCCATGCGGATGGAACCGAAGCCGACGTGGCTCGCAGAAAGACACCACGGCACGAGCAAATTCTGGCACTCGCCGACCTTCGGCACGAGGGAGCGATACGAAATGCCGTACGGCGCCGGCGTGCTCTGCTGCACGTCACCCTCGTTCTTGGCGAAGCCGCTTTGCACGATGCGGCGCGTGTTGTGCGCATCCATCGTGTAGGAGCCGAGGCCGATGGGATCGCCGACCACCTCGGTGCCCTGGCAGTTCTGCTGCCGCATCACATAGTCGCTCACCATGCGGCGGGCCTCGCGGACGTAGAGCGCCCCGAAGCCCCCATTATCCGTGAATTCGTCTTTGCAAAAACCATAGGTGAGCATGGTCGTGCGAATCGACGACGGCACCCGCGTGCTGTGCCCCAGATAATAGAAGAAGCCCTGCGTGTAGTCCTTATGCTGCTGCTCGATCACCGCGCGCTGCGCATACGTCGCCGTCGCATACGCATCCGCCCCGCCGAGAAAATCCGTGGAAATCGGCCCGTTGTTGTTGATGTCCGTCTTGGAGCCGTTGGGCGTGGTGAATTCCGTCTTGTTCATCATGCTGGCAAACGTCAGCGACGGCGACGCATCGAACAGGCGCCCCAGCAATTCGTAGTTGGCCTCACTGTAACCCGCCGGCGGCGTGATATCGATCCGGTTGGCCGCCGCCGTGGTGAAGCACATCCGGTAATTGTAGGACTGCACCCGCGTATCCGCCGCGCCCGCCGTCCCGAGCGCGCCAGCCTGCATCAACGGCAGGAGCCCGCTCGCCGGATTTCCCGGGACCACGTATGGATCCACATTCACCGAGAACTGGTGCTGCGGCGTCGTGCCGCGAATGCCATTCAGCGACTCCCCATACTGCGCCGTCGACTCGCGCCCAATCGTCCACGTCACCCCCGCCTGCGCCATCAAATCGCCCTCGTACGACGCATCGATGAACATCTTCGCGCGGCAAACGGTGCCATCATCCATCGCGATTTCCGTGATGCGCTGGCCATTCTTCGTCACCGTGGCGAGGTGCTGCTGGTAGCGCGGCGTGATGCCCACCTCGGTGAGCATCGTCTTGAAAATATTCTCCGCCACATGCGGCTCAAATGCGCTGAACTTCGGCGAGCTTGCGCTGCCTCCATAAGCCACCGCGGCCCGCCCATAAAACTCCCGCGCCACGCCCTGGATGTAGGTGGTCCCGTTATTGCCCACATCGGTGGCCCCCAGCCCGCCGGAGGTCATGCCGCCGACATGATTGCCAAACACGAGCAGCGAGACCGTTTTGCCCTGGCGGGCGGCCTGCACGGCAGCAATGACGCCACCGGAGGTGCCGCCGTACACGCAGACATCAGTCTCGATGACGGGAGCAGCAAGGACGGAAGTGACGGGCAGCAGGAGGGCTGCGAGGAGAAGGGAGACTCTCATCTGGATTCCACTACTTGAACAAGCCGCGCAGACTTTCCACAGGAATATTCGCAAAGTCGTAGCCGAAATCCGCAGCCTCCCCGCTGCGGCGACAGACGCACCACGCATCGGGGAGCAGCGACAACTCAATTTAGCCGCTCTCCATAAACAGCCCGCGACCTTCCGGTCGCAGCTACATCAATGGGCCGCCAGCCAGCTCTTCAGCAGCGCGAGGTCTTTTTTCATCTGCGCGCGGTCCTCGGGCGTGGCGCCGGTGAGATATTCGCAGTGCTGGCAGATAGGGCCGGCGTAGGGCGTGGTCTTGAGCCACGTGAAAAATTCCGGGTGCACCACTCCGGTGCCGAGCGGTCCCCACTTCGGCACAAAGCCTTTCGGACCGTTCTCCCACGTCACGTCCTTCACATACACGAACGTAAACCACGGCTGCATGAGGCGCGCGTGTAGCGGCCAATTCGTGCCGCCCTCCACCGTGGCGTGGCCGATGTCGAAACACGTCCCGAGCTGCGCGGGCTCCAACCCACGCACCAACTCGTAAATGTCCCACACGGCGGAGCCGACGTAATCCGCGCCGCTGTGGTTTTGAATGCCGCCTTGCACGCCGATGTCCTTGCTCATCGCCGCGAGATCCTTCAGCCCGGGCTTCAGCGCGTCGAGTTGGGGTTGGATCGGCTTTTTCAAATCGTAGCGGCGGAAACCGAGCCGGTATTTGGTGATGCCGAGCTTCTTCGCCGTGCGCAGGATCTTTTCCGCGTGTGGTTCGTCGGGGCTGTAAAGATCCGTGGTGAGATGCCCCACCACCTTGCCGCGCTTTTGCAGTGCCTCGACCATCTTCGGCAAATCCTCCTCCACGCGCTCGGGCAGGATTTGCCCGCCTTTACGCAGCGGCAGTTCGATGCCGTCATACCCCACCTCCGCAATCACGTCGGCCGTATCTTCGAAGCTCAGTTTTTGAAACGGCTTCGTAAACGTGTGAATCGGGTAGCGCGGCGAGGCGGAGGATTCCTCCGCAAAGGCGGAGGCGAAGGGAGCGGCCAGCGCGGCAGCCGAGGCGCGGGAAAGGAACGTGCGACGAGTGAGCATGGAGGGAGCTTTCCGTATTCAGTGTTCAGTATCCAGTATGCAGTGGGCGCTGTTCAAAGCTGCGCTCCACGGTTCAAACAGCGCCCACTGCATACTGGACACTGAATACCGAATACATTCCCACTTCGCTGCTTCCGCGACTCTCCCTAGTTCGGCGCCATCAAGCTCGCGTAGTCAAAGTCCGTGCTCGTGGAGCCAAACTTCGGATACACAAACCGGCCGGCCGGGACCGCGTCTTTGCAAATGCCCGTCGCCTTCGCGAGACTGGCCGTGGTTTTCAAATGGTTCAGCGACTCGTAGAGCAGCGCCGTGCCGAGGCCGCGGCTGCGATATTCGGAGAGGACGCAGGGGCCGGAAATGAGATGGCTGGGAGCGTCCTCATTCAAATTCAAGGCCGATGCGGCAATGATGCGCACGCCGTGGGTGATGACGAGGCAGGGCACCGCGCGATGCGAAAAGCTGCTGGTGATCTGCGACTCAATAAACCCGCGCACGAGCTTGAAGGAATCGCCCCACGCCGTATCGAGACCGAAGGCCGTGAAAATCACATTGCGCACCGTCTTCTCTTCGTCCCGCGAGGCGGTGCGAATAGTAAAGTACGAGGCAATGCGCGGCTCGAATTTCGGCAGCTGGGCAAGATCCCAGGTAAAACGTTTCCAACGGACAAGTCTCATGCGACGCGTTGAGCTAACAAAAATCGATTTCAAAAAGCAATGGCTGTGTGGAATTCCTTGCACCCACAGGTTCGAAACGCTGACGGCGGCTTCACGAAAGCCGCAGCGCGGCCCGTAAAATGCCCAGAAGTGTCGCATCACAAGACACATCGGAGCGCGGCAGGCAGGCTTTCGACTTCCCTGACCGCACAACCACAAAGAGCACAAAGCACAGAAAGGCCACAGAATTGGGCCAACCCGCTCTTTTAATTATAGGCATCACTGTGTGTCCTTGGTGTTTTCCGGGCCCTTGGTGGTCACCGCGCTTTCCCGTTGGTTTCCTGTTCCCCAGCTTGAACGGGTCCGATGAATTTCGTGTCTTTCCGGAGCAATTCACCGTTCTGCTTCAGTCCGACCGCAACCGGGCGACCCGGAGCGGGTTGAACCTTCACTCTCCGATGCCACATTCTCCGCTTTCCATTGAGTGCCGACTTGGGTTGACCGCTCCCGGCGCCACCGCTAAACCCCGCGGCGTGTTCCGCAACTCCATCCTCTCTGGTTCTGTCGCCGCGCTGAGCGTGGCTCTGCTGGCCGTCACCGCCGTGGCGCAAACCACGCCGCCCACCGGTGGCGTCCCGCGGCCCAACGCCGTGCCGCTTCCGCCCAGCTCGGCCAAGCCCGCCACCGGAACCGCCCCAACCCCGGCGACTCCGCCGGCCGGCCCCTCGCCGACGGCGCCAGCTCCGGCCCCGGCATCGGATGCCCCCGTGCCCGGCCTGCCCCAGCCCGGCGGAGCCGTGCCCGCCGTCACGCCGCCCGTCACCAATCTTCCCTCCCGCCAGGCCACGTCGTTCTCCAACGCTACCTCCCCCACCGGAGAAAAGCTCATCCGCCTCGACTACCAAAACACTGACGTGAAGGACGTGCTGAATTTCTATCAGCAGCTCACGGGGGTGAAGTTCATCTTCAACACGCAGTTGATGGGCGGCATCACCATTAACTCGATGGAAGTGCCCAAGTCGGAGGCCATCAAAATCATCGAGCTCAGCCTCCAGATCAACGGCGTCTACATCGAACCGGTGGACGGCGAGCCGGGCATCATGCGTGTCTCGGCGATGAACCAGACGCCCCGCCCTCTCGGCATTCCGTTTATCGATAGCGAGGCCGCGCTCTCCGTGGTTCCGCAGGTCAGCGAGCAGGTGGTGACCTATTTGATGAAGCTGCAATTCGCCGACCCCACGGAGATGGCGCAGATCATCACGTCGGCCCTCTCCTCGCAAAACCCGAGCGGCTATGCGGCCGTCGTCCCCCTGCCCAAGGCAAACGCGATCCTCATCACGGATACCGTGCCCTTCGTGCGCAGCATCATCAATTTCGTCAAAAAGGCGGACGTCGCCCCGGCGGAGGTGGAAAGCCTCTTCATCACGCTGCGCTATGCACAGGCGGAAGATGTGGTGGCGAATCTCGAAAAGCTGTTTGAAAAGACGCAGACGCCCACCACCAGCACGCCCGTCGCGGCGGTGGCTCCGCAGCAGGGTGGCCGTTTCCGCGGGCAGGGCGGGCAGGGCGGCCCCGGTGCGGCGATTGGCGGCGCGCCCGTCGCTCCGGCCGCGGAGGCCGTCAGCGCCGAAGGCGCATCCGTCGGCACTGGTCCCACGGAAGACAGCATCATCATCGGCAAAGTGAAGATCACCGCCGACAAGCGCACCAACCGCATCCACATCGTGAGCCGCCCGGTGAACATGCCGTTCATCAAGGCGCTCATCGCGGAGTACGATGCCGACGTGCCGCTACCCGAGCCGGCCGTCCGCCCGCTGAAATACCGTGCAGTCAGCGAAGTGATCGATGCGGTCGTCGCCGCCATCAAGGATCCGGGTGAAAAGGACGCCGCGGGAGGCCCCGGCGGCTCTGGCCTCGGCCAGAACGCCCGCCCGGGAACGCAGGCCAACAACAACCAGTTTAATAATGCCGGCGGCAACCGGGGTGGAAATAATACCAACTCCTCGCTGGGCGGCAGCAGCAGCGATACCGCTGGCGCGTTGGGTGAAAGCCTCTCCACGCAGGAGCGCGACACCACCCCCATTGCCCAGCAGGTGGGCAAGAGCACGATCATCGCCGACCCGTTCTCGAATACGATCGTCGTCGTCGGCACCACGGACGTGAAGCAGAAGGTGCTCACGCTGCTCGACGAGCTCGACCAGCAGCAGCCGCAGGTGATGATCGAAGTCGTCATCGGGGAACTCAAGCTGCAGAAGGACGAGAGCTACGGCATCGATTACATCCTGAAGAACGGCCCGGCCCTCAACTCGACCAACAACCCGATCTCGGGCGGCACCACCACCGGCGGGACCACGACCAATACCTCGGGCATCGTTGGCTTCAACGATCTCGGCCGCCCCGTGCTGAATCTCAATGGCCTGCTCAACCAGCAGGCGGTTTCGAGGATCGCCACCGCCGGCGCCGGCGGCTTCAGCGGCTACTTCACGGCGGGCGATGCCTTCACCTCGGTGGTGAACCTGCTGCAAAGCACGGACCGCTTCCGCGTCATCAGCACGCCAAAGGTTTTCACCTCGAGCAACAAGCGCGCGATCATCACCTCCGGTGAAGAAGTGCCCGTGCCGGCCAACATCACCAGCGGCTTTGGCGGCGCCACCGGCAACAACCTGCAGACCACCAGCTCGATTCAATACAAGCCGATCGAACTGCGCCTCGAGGTGCTGCCGCTCATTAATAGTGACCGCGACGTGCAGCTCGAAGTGGTGCAAAACATTTCCGACCGCTCGGGCAACACCGTCATCGATGGCAACAGCATCCCGAACGTGACCCGCCGGGCCATCAAGACCTATGTCACGGTGCCCAACAAATCGACGCTGATTCTCGGCGGTTTGATCAAAGACAGCCAGGACCACACCCGCACCGGCGTCCCGTGGCTCTCCACGCTGCCCATCGTCGGGCCATTCTTCGGCAACACGGTAAAGAACAAGACGCGCTCCGAGCTCATCATCCTCATGCGCCCGGTGGTGACCACCAACCTGGTCGAAACCAACAAGCTGCGCGAAAAGACGTTTGAGAACTTCACCATCCCGCCGGATTTCGATCAGGCGATCGTGCCGCCCGGCATCCGTCAAAAGGCCATCGTGCCGCGGATCCTCGCGCCCATTCCGCGCGAGACCGCTCCGCCGCTCCGCGTCGAACCGGCCGCTGAGACGACGACCACGACCACGGTGAAGACGACCGCCCTCACCCCCAAGAAGGCGACCCGCAAACACTAGCGTATGAGTCAGCTTCGATCGCTGCTTGATGCCCTCCTGACCGCCGGGGCGAATGACGCCACCGCGGCGGAACTGCTCGCCATCAAACCGCCCACTGGCAGCACCTGGACCATCGAGGTGCTCAATTCCGGCAAGGTGGATGAAGCCAAGCTCACCGCCGAGCTCGGCAAAATCTTCCGCACCCCGGTGGAGGTCATCGATCCGCAAAAGATTGATCGCCAGGCCCTGCAGCTGCTGCCCGGCCGCTTCGTCTTCAAGCACCACATCCTGCCGATCGCGCAGGACGACGCCGGGGTCATCACTCTCGCCACCTACGACGTCTTCAACCAAACCGCCCGCAAGCTCGCGGTCCAGCAACTCGCCGGAAAGAAGCTGCGCTGGCAGCTCTGCCCGCGCGGCGCCCTGCTCCGCGCCCTGCGCACCGCCTACGGCGTCGGCGCCGACGTCTTCGAGGAAATCCTCAAGAACAACCGCGCCTTCGACACCATCGAGCAGGATACCGCGCTCGACATCACCAACGACGATCCTGAGGCGAGCGTGGTGAAGTTCGTAAACCAGGTCATCCGCGAAGCGATCATCGAGCGCGCCACCGATATTCACGTGGAGCCGCTGGAGAATGACCTGCGCATCCGCTACCGCATCGACGGCATTCTCCACCCCATCGCCGTGCCGCCGCAACTCCGCGTGCTGCAGAGCGCGATCATTTCGCGCCTCAAGGTGATGGCCCACATGGACATTGCCGAGCGCCGCCTTCCGCAGGACGGCCGCATCAACCTGAACACCGCCGCCGGCGCCATCGACGTCCGCGTTTCGACCATCCCGACGGTGAATGGCGAATCCATCTCGCTCCGTTTGCTTTCCCGCACGGAGACGCTCACCTTCGGCCTCGACCGGCTGGACATGGGCGACTTCCAAATGAACCAGATGAAGCAGATGCTCGTGCAGCCGAACGGCATCATCCTCGTCACCGGCCCCACCGGCTCTGGTAAATCGACGTCTCTCTACTCCTTCCTCAGCTCCATCAACCAACCCACCCGCCGCATCATCACGGTGGAGGAGCCGGTGGAATACCGGCTGCCGGGCATCTCGCAGATCGACGTGAAAGCCGACATCGGCCTCACCTTCGCCAATGGCCTCCGCGCCATTCTGCGTCAGGACCCGAACATCGTGATGGTCGGTGAAATTCGTGACTTCGAGACGGCGGAAATCGCCATCCGCGCCGCCATGACCGGTCACTTGGTGTTCAGCACCCTGCATACGAACGATGCCGTCAGCGGTATCACGCGTCTGCTGGATATGGGCATCGAGCCGTTCCTGCTCGCCAGCGTCGTTCGCTGCTTCCAGGCGCAGCGTCTCGTCCGCACCATTTGCACCGATTGCCGCGTGGAAACCACCTACGATCCGGTCTATCTCAAGGAGATCGGCTTCGAGCCGCCGCCCGGCGCCAAGTTCTACAAAGGCGCTGGCTGCGACACCTGCCGCCACACCGGCTACCGCGGCCGCCGCGCCATCTTCGAAGTCTGCGTGGTGAATGAAAATCTGCGCCGCATGGTCATCCGCAAGGAAACCGGCAACGCCCTGAAAAACCGCGCCATCGCCGACGGCATGGAAACCCTCCGCAACGACGGCTGGCGCCGCGTCATGAAAGGCCAGACCACCGTCGAGGAAATCGTCCGCGTCACCCAAGCGGACGAGGACATCTCCGAGACGGACTAGGACCGCCCCCTCGACAGTCAGGACGCTAAGTCCCTCTTGTGGCAAAATCGATCGCCCCTCCATCTTGCCCGGTGCAGCCCGGTGTGGACACGCGGGTGATTGTATTCCGCATGCTTTTGTCTCCTGCCCAGCGCACCCGCACCGCCTCCCGCGCATCCATCGCGAAGATCTCCGCTTCCTCCCTGGCGAATCCCGAAGAGCGCCGACCTGCCCGAAATCTTAATTCCTAACTCCTAAATCTTAAATTTTATCCCGTTCTCCCATCCCTCTTCCCTCCTTTTTATCTCCCCTAATTATTTTTCTCCATCCACGGTCATCTCGCCCCAGAAATCCCCCTTGCGCTTTTGCCATTCCACTTGTTCTTAGCCGCCCCGCATGTCGACTGAAGCCACCACCGTCCATGAAATCGAACACGCGCGTCGGCGCGTGTCCGTCGGTCCCATGCCGGAATGGGCGGTGCTCCATGCCGTGGATGAAACCTGGCGCGCTCCCGGCGGGGCTCCGAGCTCCCTTTTGCTGGAGGACGTCCAGCGCCACGCCACCCGGAATGAGGTGTTCATCCGCCAGGTCCAGCGGCTGGAGACGCTGCACGCCGTCCATGAACTCGCTCAGTGGACCCATGACTTCGATCCCGCCACGCAGCGCATCGTCCTTCATGCCCTCACGGTCCGCCGGGTGGGCTCTGAATCCGATCACGCCCTTCCGGAAAAATTCCGCTTCCTCCAACGTGAAGCCCGGCTCGAATCCCTCGTCATCAACGGTGCGGTTTCCCTGCTTGTCCTGCTGGAAAATGTCCACGTCGGCGACGTTCTCGAAGTCGCACTGACCATCGTGCAAGAGCCGCGAATGTTTGCGGATCATTGCTCCGCGCTCGGCTTCCCCAATCCCACCCTGGCCATTCGGCATTGGCGGTGGAGCGTGCGCTTTGACGCTTCGCGCCCGATGCGCTGGAAGGCGGGCCCCGAAGATTTCAAGCCGGAGATCCTCGCACTGCCGAACGGCGATCTCGAGTGGGTGTGGTCCCTCGAAAAGACCACGGCGGAGCTCCCCGAACCCGACGTCCCGTCTTCCTGCCTGCCGCCCCGCTGGGTGCAGATTTCTGATTTCACCTCGTGGGCCGAGGTGGCCGCCGGCTTCCAGGCCCACTGGCAGGAGGATTGGCAGAGCGAGGAACTCCGGGACTTCGTCGCCCGCATCGCGGAGCAGGCTCCCACGCTCGCCCAGCGCGTGGCTCTGGCGCTCAGTACCTTGCAGGATGAAATCCGCTATCTGAGCGTCAACATCGAGCTCGGTGGCTCCATCCCCGCGGCTCCCACGAGCGTCCTGCAAAAGAGCTTTGGCGACTGCAAGGACAAGTCCTTCCTCCTCGTCCATGTCCTCCGCTGTCTTGGCGCCCCGGCTCGCCCCATCCTCGTCCACACCCGCTTGCGCGGGACCATCGACGAACTGCTCCCGACGCCGGCGTTCAACCACGCCATCGTGGAATATGAACTCGGCGCACATCGCATGTGGGTGGATCCCACCCGGAGCCTGCAGGGCGGTGATGCCTTCTCGCGTTTCATCCCCAACTTTGTCGTCGGGCTGCCGATCGGCCCGGGGGTGGAGGCGCTCGAGGCGCAGCCGGCGCTCGGCAAGCCGGGCCGACTCACGCTCCACGAATATTTTGGCATCGACGAAGCCGCGGGGCAGTCGCGCATGGTGATGATGCTGCGTGGCACTGGCTCCGAGGCCGACGCCCTGCGCGCCCGCGTGCTCATGCACAGCGCCGAGGCTTTTGCCGAGGAACGCCTGCACATTTATCGCCAGTTTTTCCCACGCGCCCGCCTGCTCGGACAAATCGAATGGCGCGACGACCGGCAGCGAAACGAATTCCGCGTGGGCATGCACATTGCCCTGCCCATCACCGGGAACTCGTCGGAGGATTCCAGCGTCAGCTCTTTCTCCTACTCCGCGCACTTGATCCGCGCCGGCTTGAATACGCCCTCCCTCGAAAGCCGCCGCTTTCCTCTCCAGGTGAGCGGCGAGCGGGTGATTCTGGAGCATATCATCGAGATGATGGCCACGCGGTCGCAGGATACGCGCGATGCCTTCCAGGCAAAACACGACGCCTTTCTTTTCTCGGGGATTCGGGAGAACCGCCTGAATGCGCACGTCCTGCGGTTCAGCCTCTCGATCCACAAAGACCAAATTCGCGCCGCGGAACTGCGCAGCTACCGGGTGCAGTTTGAGAAAATGTGGGCGGCCACCGCGGTGAAGCTCTTCATCTTCCGTGGCTTTAAAACCGCCGTCGTCGCCAAAAAGGTCAACAGTCTTTTCCCCAACGATCGGCCGGAGCCGGCTCCCATGCCGGTACCCGCCTCCGTCCCGCTGCCACTCGAGCCCGTCGCCGCCTTGGGCCCCCGCGCCCTCGCTCCCTCCACACTGGAGCCCGTCGACTGGGATGCCATCAAAGCCCGCCGGACCGCTTCTCCTTCACCTCAGCCACCGCCGCCCCCTCGCGCGGAGGCGGCGACTCAACGCTCCGTTCCGCCCCAGGAGGAAAGGCCGGCCGCACCTGGCCCTTCCAGTCGGCGACGCCGGCGCAAGCGCCGCGAAATTTCCCAAATCTGGATCCTGCTGGTTCTCGGCGGAGCGGCCCTCGCAGCCGCGATCCTGGCTCTTCTCCTGCACTAGATTGACTAGGCGCGAGGAGCGCCTTCCGGCAAAATGGAATTCAGCGCGGAGATATGCTTTTAATACCTATTGAACATCAGAGGGTTGCATGATCGCCTCCGATTTGTCGAAAAATATTTCGTGACATTGGACACAATTCCGGTAAATCAGACGACATCCGTGCAAGCGGAAACAATGACGGGAGTGTTCGCATCTCTGACGGGTGATGCTGAACCAACCTCAAAATGGCCACCATCACTCTGGGGGGAGTGATGGTGGCCGACTTGCTTTTGGGCCTCCACCCTTTCCAATAGATCGCCGAACTCTCCACCCAGGACATCTTGCTCATGCCAACTCGGACCATGCTTCGCCTCGCTCTCTCCCTCTTTCTCACCTTCACGACTTTCGCCCCCCTTGGAGCGGACACGACCTTGCCCGCCCGCCCCAATATCATTTTCATCCTCTGCGATGACCTCGGCTATGGCGACGTCGGCCCCTTTGGCCAGACGAAGATCCGCACCCCCAACCTCGATCGCCTCGCCGCGGAAGGCATGAAGCTCACGGCCCACTACTCCGGCCACAATGTCTGCGCGCCTTCCCGCTGCGCCTTGCTGAGCGGCAAACATCCCGGCCACGAATACATCCGCGAGAACCGTGGCGGACTGGGCGACAACCAGGAAGGCCAGGAACCCGTGCCGGCTGGAGAGTTGAAGTTTCCGCTCACCCTGCGCCAACTCGGCTACACGCTCGGCTGCACCGGCAAATGGGGGCTCGGTCCCATCGGGAGCACCGGGGACCCGCTGCAACAGGGCTTCGACCGGTTCTACGGCTACAATTGCCAGGCCGTGGCCCATAACTTTTACCCCACGCATCTGTGGTCCAATGACGAGAAGGTGCTGCTGGAGAACAAACCGTTCTCCGCCCACCAAAAGCTCCCCGCCGGCGCGGACCCGAAATCACCGGAGAGTTACGCTCCGTACATCGGCCAACAGTACTCCGCCGACCTGATCGCGGAACAAGCCCGCGCGTTTGTGCGAGCGAACAAAGACAAGCCGTTCTTCCTCTACTTCTCCACCACCGTCCCGCACCTCGCGCTGCAAGTGCCGGCGGACTCGCTCAAGGAATACGAGGGTGCCTTTCCCGAGGAACCCTATCTCGGCGGCAACGGTTACCTGCCCAACCGCACGCCGCGCGCGACCTATGCCGCGATGATCACGCGTCTCGATGGCGAAATCGGCAAGCTGCTCGCCCTGGTGAAAGAGCTCGGCCTGGAGAATAACACCATCATCGTCTTCACGAGCGACAACGGCCCGCTCTACGATAAACTCGGCGGCACCGATACGGATTTTTTCAAAAGCGCCGGCGACTTCCGCGGGCGCAAAGGCAGCTACTACGAAGGCGGCTTTCGCGTGCCGTGCATCGTGCGCTGGCCCGGCAAAATCAAGGCCGGCAGCGTGAGCGAGCGTGTGACCGGCTTTGAAGATTGGTTTCCCACCTTCCTTCAATTGATCGGCGAAAAGGATAAGCTGCCCGCCGGCGTCGATGGCGTCAGCTTCGCCCCCACGCTCCTCGGCGAGCCACAGGATGCACGTCCTTTTCTCTATCGCGAATCCCCCGGCTATGGCGGCCAGCAGTGTGTGCGCGTCGGCGATTGGAAACTGGTTCGCCAGCATCTGAACCCGCCGGCGAAAGCCAAGAATCCGCCCGCGCCGACCACGGAGCTCTACAACCTCGCGACCGATCCCAGTGAGACCAAGGACGTGGCGGCGGAGCACCCGGACATTGTGGCCAAACTCAGCGCGCTGGCAAAAGAGCAGCACACAAACTCGCAGTTGTTTCCGAACAAGGAACTGGACGGGAAACCCTAAGGCAGCTGCGACCGGAAGGTCGCGGCTGCAATCACACTGGGAGCTACCCTTTCGCCGGGAACCACTGGTAGAGAAAGAAGTACACCAGCACGCCGGTGACGCTGACGTAGAGCCAAATAGGATACGTCACCTTCGCCCAGATGCGGTGCTTGGCGTAGCGGCCCTGCAGCGCATGGCGCATCGTGATGATGGCCAGCGGCGGCACCGAAATCGCGAGCGTGATATGCGTAATCAGCATCGGCAGGTAAATTGCCCGCCAGATGCCCGAGCCGCCAAACGGAGTGTGCAGCGCGCGCGAGGGGTCCGCCTGATGTTCCTGAAAGACCATCACCTTGTGCACCACGTAGCAAATGAGGAAGACACACGAGACCACAAAGGTCGTGCCCATCAACACCCCATGCGTCTGCTTTGCCTCGCGTTTGATGGCGACAATGCCGGCGAGGAGCAGGATGGTCGCGAGGCCATTCAGGCTGGCGTTGATGGGCGGCAGATCGGCGGCGGTCATGGACGTGATTATTCAGCGAGGAGGCGTTTGATGTCGGCGAGCAAACGGGTCTTCTCCTCCGGAGCGTTGTCGCCGACGCCATCGTAATATCCGCGGATCCAGCCCTGCTGATCGATGAGCGCGATCTTGGTGCTGTGGATGATCTTCTCCTTCACATTCACGCCATCGGCATCTTTGAGCGCTAGCTTGAATCCGTTGACGCTGAGGTTAAAGACCTGGTCTTTCTTGCCGGTCACAAAGAACCAGCGCGAGCCCGCATGGAGGAGGTCCGCGGTATTGCGCAGCACCTCCGGGGTGTCGCTTTCATCGGTGGCGATGGACAGGAGCCCGAAATTGGACTGGCCCTCGGTGTCCTTCTCGATGGCCTGCATTTGCTTATTCAATATCGGGCATGTGCCCGGGCAGGACGCAAAAAAGAAGCTCGCGACCCAGACTTTGCCCTGCATCGTGGCGGAGTTGAACGGCTGGCCCGTCCGCTCAGTGAGCGTGAAGGCGGGGAGCTGAAACAGCTTCGGCAACGGCTGCGCGGAGGAGCCGGATTTTTCGCAGCCGGGGAAAAGAAGGCAGAGCCACAACCAACACCCCAAGCTCAAAATCGAATGCTTCATATCTACGCTTTGGTAAAGACCATCAGGCCGAGAATGAGGGGCAAATAAAGGATGCTCGCGAAGAACAGACGGCGCGCCACGGGACGGCTGCGGTCGGCGCAGAAGTTCAGCGCGGCGAGAAAGAAGATGCTGTTGATGATCAGCGCGCCGAGGAGGTACGCGCTGCCGGCGAGGCCGCCGTTGAAGGGCACCATCGTCACCGCGGTGAGCATGAAGGTGAAGAGGAGACTGGTGATGGCCGTGGGGAAACCCGTGTGGTCGTCGCGCTTGAGCATCACCAAGCCCGCCGAGCGGTACTGATCGCGATACATCCACGCGATGGCGAGGAAGTGCGGCATCTGCCACGTGAAAAGCACGCCGAAGAGCACCCAGGCGCCGAGCGAAAGCGAGGGCGACGCCGCGCACCAGCCAACGACCGGCGGGATGGCGCCGCTGACCGCGCCGACGAGCGTGCACCAGGCGCTCACGCGTTTCAGGGGCGTGTAGAGCAGCACGTAAATGATGATGGTGCTCGCGGCGAGAATGGCGCTGAGCGGATTGATGGCCAGCCACAGCCACAGCGTGCCGAGCAGCCCGAGGCCGAGCGCGATGAGGAAAGCGGCCGTGCGCGTGACGCGGCCCGCGACGATGGGACGCGACGCGGTGCGCGGCATCATGGCATCGATCTTCACCTCCCAAAGCTGGTTGAAGGCCGCCGCGCTGGCCGCGCACATGGCAGTGCCGAGCATGGCCTGCAGCAATCGCGCCCATTCCACGCCACCGCTGGCGCCCATCCAATAGCCCACGAAGGTGGTGATGAGCACGAGCATGTTAAGCCGTGCCTTGGTGAGATCGAGCAGGTCGGCCAGGATGCCGGGCTCGGCATTGGCATGGGGGACGGCGGTAGCGCCCGGCTGGGTCATGCCGCGGCCCCCGTCGGCGCGGCCGATTCCCGCCGGACCAGCAACTTCGCCCGCACCGCGAGCATGGCGGCCGTGGACAAAATCAGCGCGCCATTCACCACGTGGGAATTGGCCGCGTGCGGGCCATTGAAGCGGCCGCCCTTCCAAATGATGAGCGCGCCAAACATGATTTGGATGAGCACGAGCACAAACAGACCGACGCCTGGACGAATGAGCCGCCCCTCCCCTTTCGCCCGCTTGAAGCAGGAAATCATGATGCTGAGGAAGTGGCCGAAGATCAGGAAGGGCAGCAGACGGGAGTGCAGGAAATGCACGGTCACCGGCTCGACCCACGCCTGCGGCCAGCCGCCCGGCCAGGTCGGAATCACCATCGCGAAATTGTGATGGCGAATGTAGGCGCCGAGCGAGAGCTGGCAAAAATAGAGGAAGAGCGCGCCAATCGCCATGCCGTAGATTTTCCGCGCCCCTGCCGGCCCGGTCGTCGCTCGAAGTTGGGCAGAAATGGGCGAGAGCAGCGTCGCCAGAATCACGAGAAGGCAGAGAGTGATTTGCGCGAAGATGCCGTGCACGACACGCAAATCGGTGGCCAGCGGGTAAAGGGCCTGCGCCTTCGAGCCCAGTTCATCGGCCTTGGCTTTGTGCGCGGCAGCGACGTCAGGTGCGGCATCCTTGCCGAGCGCGAGCTCGGCGTTCGCGGCTTTGACCGCGTCATTGCCGGCGGTCTCCAGCTTCACGCGGTAGCCACCCATCACGGCCTGCACACAGACGCAGAAGAAGACAATGAGGACGAGCTTGTGGATTTTGGTCACTTTTCCACCCGAGCGGCGATGGGTGAAGATGAGGAAGAGCACGAAGACGATGGCCGCGGGCCAAATCATCAACTGCGTGGAGAGATTGCCATCGAGGTGCAGCGCCGTGGCCAGCGCCCGGCACAAGCCGCTCACGCCGGCCGCGACGCCGAGCGCCCAGCAGTTACCCCAAATCCACACGCAAAGGATGCCGACAAACAGGCCGATGAGGGCGGCGACCATGCGGTGGGAGTGTTCCAGCAGCACAAGATGGTCTTTCCACCAACCGGAGGGGTTAATATCGCCATTGATCGTCGGCCACGTGGGGACGGCCATACCGGCGTCGTAGGTGGTGACGAAGGCGCCGAGCAGGATGAGGAGCAGCACCATCGCCACGCAGAACTTCGCGTAGCGCGAGAGCCAAGGATTGGTGAGCGTGTCCATGTGGTGTGATGGTGTGGATTAACGCAACGGAGCGCGAGCAGAAGATGAGGAATAAGCCCGCGCGGAAACGGCGGGTCCCGGATGATATTGAGCGCAACCGATAGCTCGGCCGCCGGTATCAGATCGACGCTTCGCGCTCAAGGATGGCCGACTGAACGTCAGCGCTCCCAGCGGCGGCACTTCCGCTTGATAGCGAGCCGCTGTATCCGGCTTTAAATCTGGCCGATTAATGCTCGGCCTTCTTTTCACCGGCTCCCTCGCCGTGCTCGTGCTTGGCGGCTTCGGCGGAATCCTGTTCCGCCTGCTTTTTCAAAGTTTCAGCCTGGGCCTTCAGCTTGGTCTGCGTGATATCGAGCTGTCCCGCGTACCATTCATCGTAATCCTTCTGGCTCAGCACGGCGTAACTGGCCGCCATATTGGAGTGGCCTTCGCCACAAAGCTGGGCGCAAATGATCTGCCATTCGCCGATATCCAGCGGACGGAACCACATCGGGGCTTCGTTGCCCGGGATGGCGTCGGTTTGCACGCGCATCTGGTGCAACGCGAAACCATGAATCACGTCGAGAGAACTCACGCGCACCACGGTGGCCTCGCCCTGCACGAGCTTCATGTCGCTCAGGGTCACCACGTCGTCCTTGCCATTCGGATCGTTCGGGTCAATGCCGAGAGGATTGCTCGGGGTGATGAAACGGACGTGCTGGCGGCCGAAGATGCCGTCCTTACCCGCATAATGAATATGCCAGCCGAACTGGAAGCCGATGGCGCGAACCTTCAAGACATTCGCTTCCTTTTGCATCTCCGCCACTTCATTCACGCGCTTGCCCCAGAGCGGGATGCCGAAGCCGAGAAGGATGACCGCCTCGATGATCACCACGCTCGCCTCCAAATGCGTGGAGAAGTGGCTGCGCATGCCCTTGTGGTCCGCCTTGGGATTGCGGCCCGCGCGGAAGCGCACCATGCAAAAGAGAAAGTAGCTGGTCCAACCCACGAAGAGGATGAGCATGAACCAGTGGCAGAAGTTCAGCATCCCATCGATCTCTTTGCCATGCTCCGAGTGATTCGGGAGCATGCCCATGAGCTTGTTGAGGTCGAAGTATTCCGAAATGGCAGCGAACATAGAAAATTAGGAGCGGCTGGGAAACAGGTCCTGGAGATTGGTTTCCACGATTGGGTGACGGGATTTCCGCCAGAGAAAGAGAACGGTGAGGCCCGTCGCGACGAAGATGAAGCCGACGAGGCCGAGCAGGGCCCACAGCACCGTATTGGAGGCCTCGACGGTCTGCGGATTATCCGAGCCCATGCAGACCGCGCAGGCGGCGGCGCGATCCGCCAGCGCCAGAAGCGCGGCGAGGGCGAAACCGCCGAATTTAGAAATGGAACGAGAGAACTTCATACCGCTAGTGGACGAGGTGACGCGACTTGCGGAGGAACCAAATACCGTAGGGCGGCAGGATGGCGGCCACCGCGGCGAATACATACCCCCACCCGCCGGAAACTCCCTGAGCAAAGCACCACCAAGAGACGCCCGCACAGAGCAGCGTGCTCAGAATGATGAAGCAAATATGGAAGATCCGGAGTGACATCGACTAATGAATCGGATGCGAGGTGGTCGGGATGGGGTCCGAATAAGCGAGGAGGAAGAGGAGGAAGAGTCCCGCCACGAAGAAGAAGGTGAAGAAGAGCGGGCGCCAGATGGTGCGCTTTTCCTGCTTCAAGTGCATGAAGAACCAGCCCACGAGGCAGACCTTGCAAGTAGCGACAATCAGACCGACGAGGATGTTGATGCCAACGTCGTGCACGCCGATGACGGCGAACATGCGGCGGAAGATGGAGTATTCCGCGAAGTCGAAGTAAGACAGCGCCACCGTCAGGACAGTGGCCACAAACAAGGCCACCCCGACCATGATGTAAATGCGGGCGTGCGCGAAGACGCTGCCATGGTGCTCATGGCTTTCGCCATGCGCCACGGTCTCGTGCTTGGTTTCAGCGGGTGCGGCAGGTTCAGACATGGAATTACAAGAGGTAAAAGAGCGGGAAGACGAAGATCCAGATCAGGTCGACCAAGTGCCAGAAGAGGCCGGCGACTTCGATGCGGTTGCAGAGTTGCGCGTGGTTTTGGTGGTAATACTTGTAGTTGTTGTTCCGCGCTTGCAGCCAGAAGTAGATGAAGACGATGCAGCCACCGAGCACGTGCAGACCGTGCAGGCCGGTGATCATGAAATAGGTGGCGAGATACGTATTCAATTTCGGCAGGAACGCACCGTGATGCTCAATCAGGTCAGCCTTGTTCAGCACCAGCGTGGCTTCCTCTTTACCACCCTCACTCTCCACCTCGATATGCGGGCGGCCCTTGAGGGTGCCCGCTTCTACTTTGGCGCGGGGCAGGAAATGGGCCTTGTCGTTATCCGGGTCGTAAGGATTGGCGTTCTCGGGATCCAGTGCCTCGACATGGATGAAGTTGATCTTTTCCAGGAAAGCTTCGCGGAACTTTTTCTGCTCTTCCTTCGATTTGGTGTCGTCGAGGAGATTCGTGATGTCGGTGGGCGACATGCCGTATTTCGGCAGCAGGCTCACCATGCTCTTTTCGGTTTCTTGAGCCACGGCCAGCTGCTGGCGGGGCACTCGGCGTTCATGCTCGGCCACGTCGCGAGCGGCGCCCGTGAGCTTGGAATCCACCGCGGCCGGCGTCTGGGCGGCCTTGGGCTCGAGTTCCTTGATTTTGGAACGGACCGACCAGATGGCGCCAATAATGCCGTCCAGCTTCTCCGGCGAAATGTACGGCACGCTGGCCAAAGCGAGCGCGGAGTGCGAAGGGTCCGAGGAATGGGCCAAGTGGCCGCTGATGAAACGACGCTCGGCGACACCGCGGGAAATGCGGCCCTGCTCGGGCTTGCCTTCCGCATTCAGCACCGGCTTGCCTTGGGCGTCCACCGGGTCCTCGTTACCGAGGAAGCTCTCATACTTATGCGTGGCTTCCGCCTTAATATAGGCGCCGAAATGGCCGAACTTGTCGGGCCATTCGATACCGAGTTTCACCGCGAGGAAGAGAAGACCGCAAATCCAGGTGACCGCCAGCCAGGCCATGAAGGCACCGCGCTTACGCATCTTCAGCGATTCCCACGAGAGAATGATCGTCACCGAGGAAAGAATGAGGATGAACGTATTGAACGTCCCGACGGGCACATTCAGCCAGCCTTTCGGCCACATCCACGGCTCAGCGCTGAGACGCATGAAAATGTAGCCGGCGAAGAGACCGCCGAAGAGCATGACTTCGGAAGCGAGGAAGAGCCAAATGCCGAGCTTGGGATTGGCCAGACCCGTATCGGGCCGCGGCTTGACTGTGTATGGAATTTCCATTTTGCGAAAAGGAACTGCTTAGTGGGCCTTAGTGGGCGTGCGCGGCTTGCACCGTGACGGGCGCCGGGGCGTTGGCCGGCTGCGCGGGTGCCTCGGACTGCGGGGTGAAATCCTTGTCGGCACCAGGCACGCTGTATTCGTACGGACCACGGTAGACGTGGATAGGCTTGATGAAGTTGCCATGCGGCGGCGGGGTCGGCGTGTCCCACTCGAGGGTGGTGGCGCCCCACGGATTGTCATTCGGCACCTTGCGGCCGTAGCGCATGCTCCAGAAGAAGTTGATGATGAAGAAGAACTGGGCCAGGCCGAGCAGCCAGGCGGCCACGGACATGAAGCCATTCCAGTGCAACACCGGGCCGACCGTCGCTTCATAGGAAGCCTTGCCACCATCATACCAGCGGCGGTGCACGCCGGCCATACCCTGAAGAAGCATGGGGAAGAAGAGGCAGTTGATGAAGATCAGCGAGAACCAGAAGTGCGCCTTGCCGAGAGCCTCGCTCATCATGCGGCCCGTCGCCTTCGGATACCAGTGATAGACACCGGCGAAGATGGCGAAGATCGTGCCGGGCGCGACGACGTAGTGGAAGTGCCCGATCACGTAGTAGGTGTCGTGCATGTAGAGGTCCACCGCGTTAAAGGCGAGCGGGATGCCGGTGAGACCGCCGATGCCGAACATCGGCAGGAAGGCCGCGGCAAAGAGCATCGGCGTATTAAATCGGATCGAACCGCCCCAGAGCGACAGGAGCAGGGCCGTTAACAAAATCACCGACGGCACCGAGATGAGAATGGTCGTGGTCTGGAAGAACGCGCTGACCTTCGGGCCCATGCCCGTCATATACATGTGGTGCGCCCACACGATGAAGGACAGGAAGGCGAGCACGAATATGGCGCCGACCATTGCCTTGTAGCCCCAGATGGGCTTGCGGGTGTTGCAGGCGATGACCTCCGTGACCATGCCGATACCGGGCAAAATGAGCACGTACACCTCCGGATGCGCGAGGAACCAGAATAAGTGCTGCCATAAGACTGGCGAGCCACCACCAGAGTAGGCCGGGGCAAAGCCGGCGGCGTCACCGATGTGGGTGATGTTCAGGCCGGTCGGCATGAAGAAGGACGACTGGAATGCGCGGTCGAACAGGTTCATGATCGCCGCGGACTCGAGCGGCGGGAAGGCCAGCAGGAGGAGATAAGCGGTGATAAACTGCGCCCAGCAGAAGAAAGGCAGGCGGCCCCAGGTCATGCCCGGAGCGCGGAGCTGAACGATGGTGGTGATGAAGTTCACCGAGCCGAGCAGCGAGGACGTGATGTTGAACACCATGCCCAGCAGCCAGAGCGTGCCACCATTGGTCCAGACCCCGAGCAGAGCGCCCGTGGCGGAAACACTGCCTGGCATGTCGGCGGCACCAGCGAGCGGTGGATAGTTCGTCCAGCCCGATTTGGCCGCGCTGCCTGGGACAAAGAAGCTCGCGACCATGAACACGCAGCTAATGAAGAAGCTCCAGAAGCTGGCCATGTTGATGCGCGGGAACGTCATGTCGATCGCGCCAATCTGCAGCGGCATCACGAAGTTGCCAAAGCCAGCAAACGCAATCGGCACGATGCCGAAGAACACCATGATCGTGCCGTGCATGGCACCGAAGACGTTGTAGCCGGTTTGCGTCAGTGCAAAACCAGCGGAGACCAGCGCCTGGGTCTTCTCATCGTGCTTCTCCACCCACTGGAACACGTCGTCACCAAAGAAGGCGTGCAGGAGATTGCCGAGGAAACCCGGCAACGGCGTGCTGCCGTGCGCGATGCTCCAGCGCATGACCATCATCAGGGCGAACCCGAAGAACAGGAACGCCAGGCCGGTGACGGTATACTGAATACCAATAATCTTGTGATCGGTCGAAAACACCCACTTGCGCCAGAAGCCGAGCTCGTGGTGGTCGTGATGGGCGTCGTGATCGTGCCCGTGCGCTCCGTGGTCACCGTGACCGGGCGCGTCGTGTGTGGTTTCTGCGGCGTGAGCCATAAATATCGTTGGTTGCTACGGGTCAATCCGCACCGGCTCGGCGGCGCGGTCAAATACTACTTGGCGGCGGGGAAAGCTTTCAGTTCGGCCTCCGTCCATTGCGTCGTGCGGTCCGCAAATTCCTTGCGGATCGACGAGACGTACTCGGGCGTGATGGCCTCCTTGATGTCGTTGCCAAAATTGGTGCGCACGTAGTTGAGCACGTCCGCGATGTTCTTGTCGTCCTTCAGGATCGGGAAGGTGACGTCGGGCTGGGGCATGCCGGTGGCATACACTTTGCCGTCGATGGTGATGGCGCCCGCGATGCCCTTGAGCACGATGGCCACCACGCGGCGCTTGTCGCCCGCGGCGTATTCAGTCTTCGCGAGCGGAGGAAAGGCGCCGGGGACGCCCATGCCCGTCATCTGATGGCAGGCCATGCAGGTCTGCATGTAGACCATCTTGCCGCGGTCAGCCGAGACCTTGATGTCTTCATCCGCCAAAGCGACGGTGGACAGGGCGGCGAGAGCGAAAAGAGAAGCGATGCGAGTCATGGATGATTATTTAAAGTTCAGAAGTTCGGCTTCGGTCCATTGCGTGGTGCGGGACTCGAATTCCTTGCGGGTCTTGGCGATGAATTCCGGCGTAATCGGAGCGTCGTTTTTGTTGCCAAAGTTATTCCGGACGTAATTAAGCACATCCGCCAGCTTTTTGTCGTCTTTAAGGACTGGAAAAGTGAGGTCCGGCTGGGGCATGCCCGTGGCGTAGGTCTTGCCGTCCACGGTGATGGCTCCCGCGATGCCCTTGAGGGCAATCGCGACGAAGCGACGCTGATCGCCATTGACGAAATCCGTCTTGGCGAGCGGAGGAAAAGCGCCCGGCAGGCCAAGGCCGGTCATCTGGTGGCAGGCCATGCAGGTCTGCATGTAGAGGCCCTTGCCCGATTCGATCGAAGCGGCGAGGTCGAAGTTCCCAGCGGGAGCGGCGGCGGCAGTGGCGGCAGGTTTGCCACCTTCGGCCGGCTTGCCGGCGTCCGCGGCGGGTTTGGCACCCTCGGCGGGCTTCGCACCTGCCGCCGGCTTCGCAGCGGGAGCGGCGCCTTCAATCTTGGCGTCCGTCGGGATCTTCTTCAGGTCATCGGAGGTCCAGGCATTCGTCTGGGACTTCACGTCCTTGCGAACGGCCTTGATCATTTCGGGAGTGAATTCTTCGGTGCCCGTGTTGCCAAAGGAGGCGCGCACGTAGGTAATGACACCCGCGATTTCCTTATCCGAGAGCGATTCCCACGCCGGCATGACCGCCGCGCTGTAGGTCTGGCCCTTCACTTGGATGGGGCCCGAAATACCCTTCAGCAGAATGGAGATCAGGCGCTTCTCGCCGAATTCGCTGCCGACGACCCATTCCGAACCACCGAGTGGCGGAACCGTGGCGCTGCCGAGACCGTTGGCCATGTGGCAGGCCGCGCACTTGCCATACACGCCCGAGCCGATTTCCATCGGGGTCTTTTCCGCCGGGCCCGATTCCGATTCTCCCCCCGTCGGTTCGAAAAGCTGCGGCGAACTCTGATTCTCGTTATAAACGCTCGGGCTGAAACCGCCGTGGAACATGCCCACATAGGAGGCGGCCCAGCAGAGCGTCAGCGTGGAGACCAAGCCGAGCCAGGTGGGAATCGGCAAATGTCCGGCGCGGGGCTCCGGATGTTCGCGGAGCACGGAGGCGTGCACTTCCGTGATGTCGTCGGTCTCGCGGTAGTCGAGATGGTCTTGTCCTTCGCTCGGCTGGCTCATTTCTTTGCCTCCTTCTTCTTCATGGTGATCGGCGCTTCCTTCAGCTCATGCGTCCGGTTCAGAGAGAGGAGATAGCGGGCAATGTAACGCGCCTCGTCCGTGGGCACCAATTGGCGGTTGCCGATGACTTCGACCGCATCGGGCGACGGAGCCGCCCCGATGTCCGTGAGCTCGAACAGGCCAGGCATGGGCGGGCAGTTCGAATCGAGCACGATCGCGCGCGGGTTGTAGAGGTGCTGGTAGATCCAGGATTCGTTGCGGATGGGCTTCTTCGGATCGTTCTCCGGCTCGTTGCGCCACAGGTGGACTTTGACCGGATTCCCGGCGGCGTCCTTCTCTTCCCCGAGCCAGCCATAGTTGGCGAAGTCGGGGCCGATGCGGGTCGCGCCGAGCAGCGGCACGGACTCGTAAATGTAATCGCGAGCCACCGTGCGGCGGGGACCCCAGCCACGATCCACGTCCGGACCGTACTGCTTGTCGCGGATTTGCTGGCTGTGGCAGTAGAAGCAGCCGTATTCAGCGAACGCGCGCTCGCCGGTGCGGCGGCCGAGTTCCGTTTCCATTTTCACCGGATACACATCCGAGGGAGAAGGGCTGGCGCCATCCCAATCGCCCACGGTCGGTTGCAGACCGCTGAGCTGTTGGTGCGGCAGGAGCACCATGAAGGTGGTGGAGAGCAGGAAGGCTCCGAAGATGCCAGGGAAGAGTGTGCTCGATTTATCCATGTTAGTGGGCGTCCTCCGGGTTCATGAGGAGCGTGGGCTCACCGGCCGGCTGGCCGATGCGCAGGCGCATGAAGAGGAAGTGAACGGCAAAGATGATCTGCGCGATGCCGAAGATGAAATAGCCGAGGTAGCTCTTGACTGCCTGGGCGAAGAGCATGCTCTGCGGAATGTTGTAGAACGCGTATTCCTTGCCGGCGGGCTCGTTCATGGTGAAGCCCATCCAGATACCGCTGATGAGGAAGAGCGCGATAATCGTGCCGCCGCCGTAAGCCGTGCCGAGGAAATGCAGCTTGATGAAGGAGCGCGACAGCCACTCGCAACCGACGAGGCGCGGGGTGATGTAGTAAATCGCACCGAACATCACGAGGCTAAAGAAGCCGATGAGGAGGGCATGCGTCTGGCCGTAGTTCCACTGGGTGAAGTGCATCACCGAGTCGACTGAGCGCAGCGAACCGAGCACGCCGAGGCCAGCCGCGAGGCCGAAGAAGACCGTTCCCACCCATACAAAGCGGAGCGTGGGCGACCAGGCCATCATACCGGCATTGCCCTTCATCGTCTGGGCCAGATTGGTCAGCACCGTGGCGATCGGGATGATGAGCAGAATGCTCGCCGCCACGCTCAGGGTGATGAGATAGGCCGGAATCGGGCCGCCGCTTAGGCGGGTCAGGGCGGTGAGACCGCTCAGGAAGACCCAGGACCAGAAACCGATCTTCGCCAGGTTGTAGCTGTAGATCGATTTGTTGATGACCTTCGGGATGAAGTAGTAGGCCGCCGCGAGACCGAGGCAGGTGAACCAGAGGTTGAACAGGCCGCCCTGATACCAGGCGAGGACGATGTTCTTGGTCACGCCCGTCACCACCGAACCAGTGGTGAGGAATTGCGTGGCGCCAAAGAACCACGGGAAGAGGAAGAACGCCGCGACGAGGTAAGACACCGAGATATACGGGGCCGCCGTGCGCTTGTAGCGGAAGAGGATCACGCCCCACACGCCAATCATGAGATAGCCGAGGAGCATGCAACCCTTGGCCGCGGGATGCAGTTCGAAGTATTCGAGGCCGCTGTTGTAGCCGCCGGTCAGCAAGGCGATGACGCCGGCGAGCAGACCGATGTTCCAAAACCAGGCGCCAAATTGCAGGATGCCAGGAGCGCGGATCGCCACGCGGGTGAGACGGCCAATGAGCCACGTCGCGACACCCATGCCGGCGAGCGAGCACCAGCCATAGATGAGGGCGGCATTATACGCCGGCCACACGCGGCCATAGCTCAGCCGATCGAAAAACCACTGCGCCCAGCCGTGCAAGCCGATCAGGCGATAGAGCCACTCGGGACCGAGAATGAAGCCCGGATCATGCAGCTTCTTGGAAGCGATGTAGCCGAGGACGCAGGAAACCAGCAGCCACAGAATGGCCGTGGTGAAGAAGGTGAGGACCGGACCGCGCGCGGATTGGTCGATGAGCGCACGCTCGAGATTCTCGACGTCTCGCGGGGAGACCTCGGGCTTCTTGGGCGCCGCCGATGCTGGCGACGTTACAGGGGCCGGCGCCGCTGCGGGCGCCTGCGCTCCCTCGCCCGTGCCGAGCGAGGTGGAAAGCAGCGTGTGTTGGGTTTCGGTCGTCATTTCGTCGGTTCGTTCCCGTTAAGAAGAGGAGCACGGCTGGGAGCCGGGGCGGCAGAAGCCGTCGCCGTCGCCGGGGTCGTGGTCGGCGTGGCGTCCGCGGAAGGTTTCGCCGCCGGAGCAGCGGGTGCCGGAGCCGGTGCTGGCGAAGGCGCCGGTGCTGCCGCTGGAGCAGGCGCGGGTTCCACGGACAAAAAGATCATCGTGTGCGCGCCACCACCCAATTGGTTGGGCAGCGAGGGCGCACCAGCCGGGGCGGCGTTGATTACGTCGGCCTTCACGGCGCTGGCCGCGGGCTTCTTCGCCGTGATTTCACCGGCGACCTGGTTCATCGCGAGCGTGATGACCGACTTGCCAGCTTCAATCGAAGGAGCATTCAGAGCCTGTTCCGCCGTGGTCACCGACTTCTCGGCCTCGCGCAGACGGACGACGCCGCGCAGGTCTTCGAGATCGTCAATGTTCGGGTTCTTGCCGCCATTGTATTTCTCCGCCGCATGCTTGAGCAATTCGTCACGGCTGGCATTAACGGCGCGGATTTTTTCCTCATCCTTTTTCTCCACGTCCTCCTTGGTGGGCGCGAGACCGAGGGCGGCCTGCTGGACGCGCAACTCCTCATTGGATGAGGGGCGGGAAACGATCCAGTAGACGCCCGCGGCGACGACGAGGCTCACGGCGATGCCGCCGATGCCGATAAAGAAACCTCCGGGTGTGGTAACGCTGTGGCGCATGTTAGTTGGAGTATTTGAGCGAGTCGGCGAGGCGGGGATCCTTCGTGGGGAAGGTCACGCCCTGCCCGAGGTGCTTAAGGAAGAGAATGCCGAGGCAGCCGGCAATGGCCAGCCACGGGAAGACAGAGGCGACAACGTCCCAGAATTTGACCCCATCCGGGTGAAGCTCCGGGAACACGATGATAAACAGATCCAGGAACTGCATGAGCAGAATCCAAATCGAGCAGTAAACGATCTTTTTCGACTTCTTGACGCCCTGGAAGAGCAGGAAGACGAAGACGCCGAAGAAGCGGCCAAACACCAGCAAGGTGGAAAGCCAGTGCCAGGTCCCGGTATTGCGCAGACGGAAGTAGATCGTCTCTTCGTCGATGTTCGCGTAGGTAATCAGCATGTACTGGGAGAAGCCGATGTAGGCCCAGAAGATGGTGAAGGCCAAAAGGAACTTACCCATGATGTGGTAATGCTCCTCGGTCACGGGCTTCAGATAGCCGTGGCCCTGCAGCCATTTGCAGACGATGATGATCAGCGCCATCGACGCACCGAGGGCTCCGGCGAAGAGGTAGACGCCCCACATGGTGGAGTACCAGTGGTGATTGAGCGTTTGCAGCCAGTCGATGCCGGCAAAGGTGAGGGAGAGCGCCAGGGCCGGGATGCCCGCGATGGAGAACCGGCGCATCATGACCGTATGCCGTCCCTTGCCGTCCTTGTCCTGGGCCATGCTGCGCTGGCGGAGGCTGGTGCTCAGCCACGCCAGGACGACGAAGAAAAGGACCGCGCGCACCCAGAAGAAGGCAATGTTCAGGTAGCCGGCCTTGGTACCGTGCATGATGCTATCGGTCTCCGCTTTGGGCGTCATCCACTCATAGAGCAGGCCCGCCCCGAAAAGGATGATCAACGCCAGCGGGATGAAGAACGCACCGATGTAGCGCAGGAGCGAGGCGAGGTTTTCGATCTGACGGCGAACCAGGACCGACCACTCGGAATCCGTCGCATGGTGCAGGCAGTTCCAGAAGAAGCAGCCGATCAGGACGGTGAAGAAATACATGAAGCCGAAGAGCCAGGCATGCGCTCCGAGCTTGTAGTTGCACAGGAAGATGATGAGCGAGCCCACGATGCCCACTCCCGCCGCGCCCTTGAACAGGCTTTGGAGAGAAGCGGCTTTCTTGAGGTCGAATTTCTCCGCCTTCGGAACTTTGACGTGATCGCTCATTGCTTGGGTGCTGGAGTATTGGTTGGGTTGCCGGCGGGCGTCGCGGCCGCAGGTGCTGCCGGGGCCGGGGCGAGTTTGCCGCTGGCGGCCTTTTGCAGGGCTCGCACGTAGGTCACGATGGCCCAACGGTCTTCCACGGTGATGACCGGTCCGTAGGCGCCCATCGTCAGCTTGCCGTGGGTAATGGTGTTGAAGATCTGGCCGTCGGGCTGCGCCTTCACACCGTCATCGGTGATGTTGCGGATGCCAGGCATGCCGTAAGCCTTGACCACGCCGGTGGCCTTGCCGTCGCGGCCGTGGCAGATGGCGCAGTTGATGTTGAAACGCTGCTGGCCGCGCTCCACGAATTCGAGTCCGCGCGAGGCGAACTGTTCCGGGATGCCGTCACCGAACATGTCGTCCATGCGGCCCGTGTTCACGTAATCGGGCTGGTTGGTGAAACCACCATGGCCGTCCACGAGGTTGTTGCCCTCGGTCTGGAAATAGCGACCCTCCAGATTAAACCCGATCGGGACCGTGCCGGGGACCGGCGGACGGGCGGACCGTTGATCGGCAAAGAAGTCGGTGCGATGCTGTGGCTGGGCCTTGGCCTGGTGGGCCATGTCGTTGAACCACTCCACGTTGGTGTGCTCACCTTTCTGACCACGGTAACCGGCGAGGCCGACCCCGAGAATCGCGAGGATTGCAATTAATCCGATAGCTTTCAGCGTCATCATCATGGGCTAGTCCTCCAGGTCGTAAATGGGTGTGATGTGTTTACCGCCGGCGGACTCGAGCAGGGCCTTGGTCTTGGTTTCCGAGAAGTTCGGATCGCTGGATTCAATCACGATGAAGAACTTGTCGTCGGTCACCTTGCCGAAGCGGCTCCAGTTGAAGACCGGATGGTGGAAGCGAGGCAGGCCGTTGATCAGGATCATGCCGAACACCGCACCAAACGCGCTGAAGAGAATCGTCAGTTCGTACATCACGGGGAAGAAGAACTGCAGGGCGAGCAGACCGTCGCCCCACGTGCTCGGCTTGCCGTGGACCATCGTGGGATAGATGCCGAAGCTGGTGATGGTCACCAGGCCCAGACCGGTGCAGAAGCCGGTGAGACCGCAGAGGAAGACGAAGGCGCTGAGCCAGGACTTGCTCATGCCCATCGCCTTGTCCATCCCGTGGATGGGGAAGGGCGAGTGGCAGTCCCATTTGGTGTAGCCGTCATCGCGCACCTTTTCGGCCGCGTGGTAAATATCCGCCGCGTTGTCGAATTCGGCCCCGAGGGCAAAGAGTCGTTTATATTCAGCCATGGCTAGTGAGCTGCCGCCTCCGACGGCTTGGTCAGCGTGGGAACGTCGGCCCCATGCGGTTTTGCTTCGTGCGAGCCGTGATCATCATGCCCGCCATGCGGGTGATGATGCGGGTCCGCCGCCGGGGTGACCGCTTTCACCTCGAAGATACAAATCATGGGCAGGAAGCGCATGAAGAGGAGGAAGAGCGTGATGAACATGCCGAACGTGCCGATGAAGGTGAAGACCTCCACCCACGACGGAGTGTAGTGACCCCACGAGGAAGGCAGGAAGTCCTGCGCCAGCGTGGTGCCGATGATGACGAAGCGCTCGTACCACATGCCCGCATTCACGAACTGGCAGACAATGAAGACGACGATGTAGTTGCTGCGGGCTTTCTTCGACCAGAAGATCTGGGGCGAGATGACGTTGCAGAACATCATCGCGAAGTAGTGCCACCAGTACCAGCCGGTCGCCCGGTTGAAGAAGGCGTTATACTCGTAGAAGTTGCCCGAGTAGACCATGGCCACGAACAGCTCCATCAAGTAGGCGTAGCCCACGATACTGCCGGTGAGCAGGATGATCTTGGCCATCTTGTCCACGTGGTTGCGCGTCACCATGTCGTCGAGCTGCGGATAGAGCAGCCGCGCCGGGAGCATGAGCGTGAGCACCATGGCGAAGCCGCCGAAGATGGCGCCCGCCACGAAGTAGGGCGGGAAGATGGTGGTGTGCCAGCCCGGAATGACCGACGTGGCGAAGTCGAAGGACACGATGGAGTGCACCGAGAGCACCAGCGGCGTGGAGATGCCGGCCAGGATGAGGTAGGCCATCTCGTAGTGCTGCCAGTGGCGGTTGCCACCGCGCCAGCCGAGGGCGGCGATGCCGTAGCCCCACTGCTTGATCTTGCTCTTCGCGCGGTCGCGCAGGGTGGCGAGGTCGGGGATGAGGCCGACGTACCAGAAGAGCACGGACACCGTGAAGTAGGTGGACACCGCGAACACGTCCCACAGCAGCGGCGAACGGTAGTTCTGCCAGATGCCGTTCCAGTTCGGAATCGGGAACAGGTACCACGCCTTCCAGAAACGGCCGACGTGGAAGCCCGGATAAAGGGCCGCGCACATCACCGCAAAGAGGGTCATGGCCTCGGACGCGCGGTTGATGGAAGTGCGCCACTTCTGCCGGGTGAGGAAGAGAATGGCGGAAATGAGCGTTCCGGCGTGGCCGATGCCGATCCAGAACACGAAGTTGGTGATGTCCCACGCCCAGCCGAACGGCTGGTTTTCACCCCAGACGCCAACGCCGTTGGCGACCTGGTAGGAGAGCAGCGTGGGCACGAGCAGCGCGATGGGCGAGAACAGGAAGAACGCAATCCACCACCATTTGCGGGTCTTTTCCTCGCAAATTACCGTGACGTTTTCCGTGATCCAGTTGAGCGAGCGCTCATGGGCCACCAACGGGATCTTTTTGACCTCGGGAGCGCACTCCAGCGAGACCGCGTATTCCGCGAGGGGATCTTCCGGCGTGGCCGTAGTCGTCGTGGTATCAGCCATGGCTACTTGGCTCCTTTCTCTTGCGCGCCTTCCTTGGCGGATGCGATTTTCAGTTCGTGGATTTCGTCCTTGGGCGCGTCGGGCATGGCGTGGTTGGGATTCATCACGCGAGCCATGTAGTGCACCCGGGGTTTGACACCGAGGTAATCGAGGAGGCGATAGGTGCGTCCATTTTCAATATCCTGGTTCACAGCGCTCTTCGCATCGGCCTTGTTGCCGAACTTGATGGCGCCCGCCGAGCAGACCTGCGCGCAGGCCACGGTGAAGCTATCCGTCGGGATCCGCACGTCGGAGCTATCCTTGGCGTGGACCTTGGCCGCGATCTTGGCTTCCTGGACGCGCTGCACGCAGAATGTGCACTTCTCCATGACGCCGCGCATGCGCACGGTGACGTTCGGGTTCTTGGAGAGCTGCAGCGTTTCCGCCATGCCCTTTTCATTCCAGAGGTTCGGAACGAAATAGTTCTCCTTCTGCCGCATGTTGAAATCAAAGAAGTTAAAGCGGCGCACCTTAAACGGACAGTTGTTGGCGCAATAACGGGTGCCGATGCAGCGGTTGTAGGCCATCACGTTGATGCCGTCGTCGCTGTGGACGGTGGCGTTCACCGGGCACACCGTTTCGCACGGGGCGCTCTCGCAGTGCTGGCAGGGCATCGGCTGCATGACCATGCGCGGCTCGTCGATGTCGATCTTCTTCGACTCGTCCGACTTGCCGTTCATGACCGACACGAAATAGCGGTCCATGCGGATCCAGTGGAGCTCGCGGCCTTCGATGACCTGCTCCTTGCCGACCACCGGGATGTTGTTTTCCGCCTGGCAGGCGACCATGCACGCGGAGCAGCCGGTGCAGGTGCTCAGGTCGATGGACATCGCCCACTGGTGATTCGGATCGTTCAGCGCGGCGCGGCCTTCCTTCGGATGGGTGTAGAAGCTGCGGGGTTCGGGATAGCCGAGCTTGTCGAAAGCCTCGGCCTCCGCGTCCTGCGCGTGGTGCTGCTCCAGCCATTCGTGATCGCGGGCAAAGCCCTTCTCGAATTCGTGCTCCTTGCCGTCCTCACCCTTGGTGGTGAAAGTGGCCTCGCGGACGAGATCCGCGCCACGGGCTTCGAGCGCGCCGTGCTCCTGCGTGATGCCGAGCGGATAACCTTTCGGGAAGAGGTCGCGAGCCAGCGTGGTCTGCGCCTTGTCGGTATCGAGCTTGGTCACGCTCGTCGCGGCCGTGATATAGTGACCTTTGCTCGAGCGCAGCGGGTAGGCGTTGAAGCCGACCTGCGTGTGCTTCGCGCCAAAGCCGCCGTGCGACATCATGTTCGCCCGGCGTCCGCCCACGCGGCCCTCGGTCTGCCGGCCATAGCCGAGCGCGATGCTGATGCTGTCGTCCGCGTGACCCGGCAGGATGTAGACCGGAATCTCCAGCGCGCCTTCGCTCGTCTGGATGGTGATCCAGGAGCCGTTATCGAACTTGAAGATGCCATTCCCCTGCTCGGCCTGCATGTGGAAGACGTCGCGCGCGGTCTTCGGGCTGATGAGCGCGGCGTTGTCCCACGTGATCTTGGTGATCGGGTCAGGCAATTCCTGGATCCAGGAGTTATTGCTGAAGCGGCCGTCCTCGACCTTGTTGCACGGGATGAAGACGATTTCGATGCCGGTTTTCGGCGCTTCGTAGCCGGCCACGAGCGTGGCGGCCGAACCGCCCTGGAAGGCGAGGTTCACCTTGCGGCCGGAATCCTTCGGCTTCACAAAGCCATCGTGGAGGAATTTCGCCCACGCAGTGATGGTGATGCCGCCGGTGACTTGCTTGAAGGTTTCCTGCACGAGGTCGAGGCCGTCGCTCTTCTTGCCCGTGAGCAGGAAGTTCAGGAGCTGAATCTCGGACCAGCCGCCGAAGAGCGGCAGAATCATGGGCTGCTGCGAGAGATGGCTCTCGTCCGCCGCCGTGCCGTCACCCCACGCTTCGAGGAAGTGCGCGGCGGGCACATGCCACTTCACAAATTTGCGACCATCAGCCGGCACCGTGCCGTCTTCGTTAATCTTGGTGATCTCGTAGGTGGTCTCGTCTTCGTAATAACCGAAGCGCACCACATCCACACCCTTGAGCGCCTCCCGGAACTTCAGGTCCGCCGGCGCATTGTAAACCGGGTTGCCGCCGAGGATGAAGAGGGTCTTGATCTTCTTCTCGTCGCGGAGCGCCTTCGTGAGGTCGGCGATGCTCTTGGCCGGATTGCCGATGCGCGTGACGCCTTCCACCGCGGACGTGCCGAGGGCGGCGTTGATCGCGTGGCCGAGCACCTGCACGGCGGCCGGCTGGCGGCTGCCCGTGAGTACGAGCGCGCGGCCCTTGTTGGCGATCAGGTCCTTTGCCATTTCGGCGATCCACTTTTCCTGATTGCCGCTGAAAGTTTCGAGCTTCGGGAACTTCTCGACCACCGACTTGAGGTCGGAGCTGGCCGTTTCCTTCGCTACGATCTCGGCGAGCTGCCGCGCCACTTGCGCGACCTTGCCGGCCTGCACGCGGAGGCGGTGATCCGCCATGCCACCGGTGGTGGTGTAGCGATTCTCCACCACGTAGAGGCGGTTCATCTTCTGCTCGGGCTTGCGGCGATCCGCAAACGCGCGTGTCGTGTCGGGACGGCTTTCCGTGCCGAGGAAATCGCAGTCGAGCGTGAGGATGATGTCCGCATGCGCGAAGCGCGGAGCCGGCACCACGCTGGCGCCAAAGCTCGCGGTTTCCGCCGCTACCGCTTCGTCATTGCCGAGCGGCTCGTAGGTCGCCCACAGGGCACCCGGGAATTTCTTCGCGAATTCCTCCTGTAGGCGCGCCAGGGTCCTCGAGGAAGACTGCTCGCCCAGGAAAGCGATACTCTCGCCCGTGCCGGCTTTCGCCATGAGCTCCGTCGCCCATTTGGTGAAATCCGCCTCGGTCGCTTCCTTGCCGTCCTGCTGGAAGCGGCGGGCGCGGTCCGGATCATACAGATCGAGCAGCGAGGCCTGAATCGCAAGATTCGAGCCGCCCTTGCTCAGTTCGTGCAGCGGGTTGCCGTCGAGCTTGGTCGGACGGCCATCATGCGTCGCCGCCACGATCGGCTGCGCGCCACGGCGGCTCGGCCGCGAGGTGGCATAGAAAATCGGCTTGCCCGGGACGCTCCATTCCACGCCCGTGGTGAACGGCACCAGCGCCTTCTCCTCGCGACGGCAGCCGGCCATGGAGAGACCAGCCAGCGCGGCGCTGGCCGTCATGATTTTCAAAAAGCCGCGGCGGCCCACGTCGGTGCTCAACTCGGAAGCACCGGACTGAAACTCACGCTCCTGCCAGGATTTGAATTCGGAGGTAGCCTCGAGCTGGCCAAAGCTGCGCCAGAACTTCGGGCCTTCACCCGTCTCCTTGGGATGTTGGACGATGCGTTTACTCATTGGAGATTAGCGGTGGCAGCCGGCGCAGTTCGCGTCGGGCGCATGAATGTCGCGGCGGCTCTTCAGGAAGTTACCCATGAGAAGCTGCGCTTCGTCGGGCTTGAGCTTGGAGTCGGCCTTTACGTTGAGCTGGCCCGGGCCGGGGCCCATTTCCGCCTTCAGCAGGGCGGCGAGTTCGCCACCATTGGTCGGCGGCGTCCAAGCCAGATCGGTCACCTTGTCGAGCGGACGCAGCGCATTCTCCGGCGCGCGATGGCACTCGAGGCACCACTTCATGGAGAGTGGCTTTTCCTGGTAGACCACTTCCATCTGATCGATGCGGCCGTGGCAGCTCACACAGGAGACGCCACGGTTCACGTGCACCGAGTGGTTGAAATAGGCGTAGTCGGGGGTCTTGTGAATCTGCACCCACGGAATCGGCTGGCCGGTCGCCCAAGCCTGGCGCAGCGGCTCCAGCTTCGGGTTATCCTTCTGCACCTGCGAATGGCAGTTCATGCAGACCTGCGCAGCCGGAATGTTCGAGTGCGCAGCCGTCTCCACGAAGCTGTGGCAGTAGCGGCAATCAAGACCAAGCTGGCCCGCGTGAATCTTGTGGGAGAACGGAATGGGCTGCGGCGGCATGTAGCCCACCTTGGTGTATTTCGGTGTGAAATAGTACCACACAGTGCCCGTCGCGGCCGCCCCGAGGATGGCTAGAATGGCAATTATTTGCGCAGGAACGAGGTTCGCCCCGCGGGAGAAAATCTGCGGCATGCGTCAGGTAAGTAGAAGTGAGCGAGCGTTGTTCAATTTCGAAAAGGCGCGCGGTGTTTTTCGCAAAGGGATTTGAGTAAGCGAAAAAGCATTCGGCGATGCAAGGACTTTGTGAAATATTTCACAAGCGTTGCAATCGTCTCTGATTTTTTAGCCGCTCCCTCGTTTTCGGCGGATCAAATAGCCTGACCCCTTCCTTACCGGAGGCGCGATCTTGGAGCAACGGTGGGAAGCGACAGCGATAGGCCGCCCTTGGCGACTTGCCTACGTCAAAAATCGAACGATTTAGAGCCAGCAAACACCCCTACCCCAGCACCTTCCGTAACTCCTCCGTGTTCCCGGCAATCTCCTGGATCGTCACCCCATCCAGCACTTCAAAAAACGCCTGGCGCGCCCGGTACAGCACGGGCTTCAGCCGGCACATCCCGATGATCGGGCAGGTATTTTCCTTCAGGCGAAAACACTCCGCCATGTCACAATCCGTCTCGCTGTGACGCACGATTTCGCCCAGTCGCGTCTCCGGCGTATGCGGCGCCAGCGTGAGACCGCCGCCCCCGCCCTTGCTGGTCACGATCCACCCCCCTTTGGTCAGCGCCTTGGCCACCTTGGTGAGATGGTTTAGCGAAATCCCGTACGCCTCCGCCGCCTCCTTGGTGCTCACCCGCCGCGGATGATGCGTCATCAGGAAGATGAGCAACCGCAGGGCGTAATCGGTATGGGCAGTGAGACGCATGAGACGGACGCGGAAAAGACTGTGCGCCATACGGCCAAACTCGGCGTGGCGCGAAGATTTTCTGCGAATAGGTATAACAAATACCTATTCGATGAGGTTTTCATAGTGCCATGCTCAGCGAACACACCATCTCCATCGTTAAAACCACCGCCCCCATCCTCGAAACCCACGGCGAAACCCTGACGCGCCACTTCTACCGGCGCATGTTTTCCCAAAATCCGAAAGTCGCGCCTTTCTTCAACCCCGCGCATCAGACCGCCGGGAGCCAGCAAAAGGCGCTTGCTGCGGCCATCTGTGCCTACGCGGCGAACATCGACAACCTCGAGGTGCTCGGCGGCGCCGTGGAGCTCATCGCCCAAAAGCATGCCTCGCTCCGCATCCTGCCTGAGCACTACCCGATCGTGGGGCAAAACCTGCTCGCCTCCATCCGCGAAGTGCTGGGTGCCGGCGCGACCGACGAGATCATCGCGGCGTGGGCGGAGGCCTATGGCTTCCTGGCCAATATCCTCATCGGCCGCGAGCGGGAGATTTACCACGAGCAAGCCGCCGCGCCGCATGGCTGGAATGATTTCAAGCGCTTCCTCGTGATCCGCAAGGAGCCCGAAAGCGAAGTCATCACCTCCTTCTACCTCGCGCCCGCGGACGGCTCCAAGCTCCCGGCGTTCAAGCCCGGACAGTATCTCACGGTCCGCCTGCCCAGCCCCTGCGGCCACACCACGATGCGCAACTACAGCATTTCCGATTGCCCCGGACGCCCGCATTTCCGCATCAGCGTGAAGCGCGAGACCGGCCCTAATGCCGAGACGCCGGATGGCTTTGTCTCGAACTATCTGCACTCGCAGGTTCACGTCGGATCGGCGTTGGAAGTTGGCCCGCCCTGCGGCGATTTTTTCCTCGATGTCACCGAGCATCACCCGCGCCCGCTGGTGCTGCTCTCGGCCGGCGTGGGCATCACGCCCGTGCTCAGCATGCTCCTCGCCACGCTGCAAGCCATGCCCACGCGCCCGATTTATTTTGTGCACGCCGCGCTGAATGGCCGCACGCACGCCTTTCACCAGACGGTGCGCGATCTGGGCCGCGCGCATCCCAACCTCACGGTGCACTATCGCTACAGTGAGCCCGCGCCCGATGACCTCGCCCAAGGCCGGTGCGACAGCCAGGGCTTCGTCGACGCGGAGTTGCTCGAGTCGCTCCTCCCCACCCGCGATGCCGACTACTATTTCTGCGGGCCGAAGCCCTTCATGATGAATGTGTACCACCACCTGCTCGCATGGGGCGTCCCCGCCAACCAGGTGCACCTGGAGTTTTTTGGGCCGCGGCAGGAATTGGGGAAAAAGGCGTCATAGGCGCTTTCAAGCGGATGTGAGTTCGAGGAGCAGCAGAGAAACCCACAGGTCTAACCAGCACTCTTTGGTGCGCGCGATCGAGCGGCTGCACGGCGGCCGGAACCGCCGACGTCCTCACTCGGCTTCCTCCGGCGCGCAGCGCCAAAACAAATGCAGCCCCATTTCTGCATGCGAGCTGGCGGCCTGTTTATCCGCGCCCATCCGCGTAATCCGCAGTCCTTTTTAACCGCGGATTACGCGGATGGGCGCGGATATGATGAATTCGTACCCCACCGGCTATTCGGCGCTGAGATGCTACGACATTTGTTTTGGCGGTTCGCGCTTTAAGAAGCCGACTGAGGACGTCGGCGGTCCCGGCACCCGCGCTCCCATTCGGACGCACGCCTCTAAAAACTGGCGTATGCCCGGGTATTTCCAATGCATGCCACGCTCCCTCTTCCTCCTCCCCATCCTTGCCGCCGCCGCCCTCGCGGAGCCTGCCCCATCCGCTCCCACGTCGCATTCCAACGGCCTGCACGGCTACATCGGCTTCGAAGCCACGCGGCCGCCGGCGAAGTCGGAGTTTAGCGCAGGGATGGGCTTTTACTCGGCGGTGTGGCCGCTCATCGACCAGCCGATCGCCAATTTCCAAATCGGCCTCGCGGGTTGTTGGATCACGCCGAACAATTCCGACAACAAGACCACGCCGCTCGCGCCCGAGGGCACGCTCGCGCGCAAATGGAAAGAGCGCGGGCCGACGTGGGACAGCGTGTTTCAGACTGTCGAGGGCGGGCTCGGCTATTGGGCCGGCAACCACTTCCGCTACGGCCCGCCGAAGTTCAGCATGAACGCCACGCCACAGTGCTACGACTACGAGGTCGGCTCGCCGGGATGGTCTTTCTTTTACCACAACGAAGCGCTGCCCGACCACCAACTCGGCATCGCGCAGCTCAGCAACCGGCTGCTGATTCCGCCGGATGCGCTGCCCTTCGCGGGCCAGCCGAATGGCGAATTTCTCGGCTACACCTGGATGGCCCTGCCCTTTACCGAACCCGCGCCGGGCGATGAAAAGACGGGCGTCGCGCCCACTGGCGACCAAAGCTGGACGTGCTTCCTCAGCGCTGCAAATTTCAAGGGCCCCATCGCCTTTTACATCCCGGAAACGTGGAGCAAAATCGGCCAGATTTTTCACTACCCGTTCGACTTCGGCCGCGGGCTCGATGCCCGCCCGGGCAACATGGGCGGCGGCGCCATGGAGATCAATACGGTGCCCCGCTTCGACAGCGCCGATGCCGGCGGCACCGTCTACAGCAAGATCCCGCACCTGCAATTTCCGGTCGACGAAAAAGGCCGCACGCTGCTTGTGCAGGACGTCACCTACTACTCGCGCGCAGCGCTCGCGAATGCATTCCAAGCGTGGCGCGACGGTGGCCCGGCCTGCACCGGCCAGTTCGACGCGAAGGGCGCTTGGAAATCCAAGCTCACCACGCACACGCCGCACTACGACCAGGAAAAGAAGAAGCTCGTCGGCGTGGAGCGCGTCTTCGACACGAAAGTTTTCGACGGCGACGTCTGGGGCCTCCAGTGGACGGATTCCGACGTGAGCCTGCGCGGCACTTTCCCGCAGTATTACCAGACCACGGGCGACACGCGCACCGCCGTGGCCGCCTCCGCGGTGCCCGCGGAAACGAAGCTGCGCGAGCAGGAGTTCAAACTCGCGACGCCCGGTAAGCCCTATATCTCCCCGGTCCCCGCCAAACCCGGAACCTTTACGGCACCGCGTTCCACCGCCTGGACCACCCCCGGACCCAAACTCGGTCCGTTTACGGTCCAACTCACCGACGGCTCCATCGTCACCTATTACTGGTACCGCTTCGTCGATCAACCTTCCTTCCAACAATACGCGTGGAGCGCCGAGAAAAAGGCGAAGCTGCAAGCCCTGATCGAAAAGCTTCACGCCGCGTGGCCCATCGACCACGACTACATGCCGCCGCCCACGCAGGGCAAACTCGTCACGCTGGATCCGGCGCTGATCGTCACCCCGCCCAAGGGACTGGAAACCGGCTACGTGCCGATTGTCACCGGGCAACTCGCAAAATAATCTCGGCCGGCCGGAAGGTGATCTTGTACGGTAGCATTCGAGCGGAGCGAGAAAGACTGCCGCAGGCAGCCCGCAGGGTGAGCGCGGCGCCGCTCATCAACCGACAGCGCGACACCGCCTTTGGGCGCTCGGAAATGCTGGGGATGTAAAACTCACGCCAAGGAGCAACGTTCTCCCGATCGCCTTCAATCGTCTTGGTGCCTTTGCGTGGGGCTATTTCCAGGCTTCGGATCCCCACAGGCGGTGTCGCGCTGTCGCTTGCCACCACAATCCAAGATCGTCCTCCACCATGAGAGACGTCGGCGCAAAACCGCTCCATTTTCCCCCTCGCGTCTCCTCCCCTTTCCTGCTATCTTGTTCCAACCAGAACACCTCGCGCATGAAGCAAATTCCCTGTCGCGACCTTATCCACGCGCATTTCCTGCGCTCCTGGCTCCTCTCCCACGGCATCAAGGCGGATGTCATTCACGAATGCGCCAACGGGCTCTATCTCCCGGACATTCTCCCCGCCCAGGTCGCAATCGATGACGCCGACGTGGCGCGGTACGAGACCCTCTCCACGCAGCCGGACCCGCCGCTCGATGAATCATTCATCCAACCGGAGTCCGACGAAGACGTGCCGGAAGAAAAGCCCGTCTCCGGGGCGGCCACCCTGCCCACCTTTTTGGAGATGCTCGTCTTCGGCGCCGTGGGGGGTGCTTGCCTGGCCGTGTTTACACTGGTGGTCGGCGTTCTGTTTTCGCTGTTTGGAAACGAGCGACTGCTCTCGGGAGAGCCGCTGCCTCCCCATCTATCCGGGCAAGGCAAACTGCTCTGGGAACTGCCGCTCCTCGGCGTCATCGGAGCCATTCCCGTGTACTTTGCGATCCGCCTGGCCGATGCCTGCAAGGCGCGGAATGGGCAAGTGCCTTGGTGGACGCGCGGCCTCGCGCTGTTCTTCCTGCTTTGTCTTTCCGATATCGGCCTGATCCTTCTGGGCGTCTACCGAATGCTGTTTTGGCGGTAGCGCTTTTGGCGCTCTACTTCGTCGGCACGACCGTTCGACTCGCGCGCAGTTCGTCAAAATTCGGGAAGTACGCCTCAATCACATAGGTCTTCCCGGCGGCCATATCGCGCGTGGAAACCGTGGCGGTGTATTCCAGCTTCTCGCCCGGGTTGATGACGAGGAAGCCTTCCTCGTCGCTCAGCTTCTGGTCCTCGGACCATTTGGAGAGCACCTTGCCATCCTCCGCCTTCACCAGCACCTCGATGCGCTGGGAGGTGGGAAACTGCAGTTGCACCGCGTTCTGACCGGGATTGTTCACCGTCACGGCCACGGCGACTGATTTGTCCTGCGGCAGCTTCACGCTCGCCGGGCTCAGCGCCATGCTCATGGCCAGCTTGCGGAAGTTGGCCTCGCCCACGTTTTCCTGATCGTCGTGGTGACGGAACGGCGATGTGACGACATGCACGACGCCGCTGCCGACCTTCTTGGTCTTGTCCCACGTCTTGCCAGCGCTCACCCCCGCGCGCTCCCAAAAGCCCGGGTGGCGCTCCCGCGGGTGGGCCGGATCATCGGTCACCACATCGGCGGCCTTGGCCCGGGCGGCGGCCGCCTCCTGCTGCTTGGTCTTTTTCGCCGGCGCCGGCGCCGGATCCTCCGCCCAGCCAGGGGCAGACAGGAAAAACTGCGTGCAAATCGCGAGCGCCAACAACAACTTCATGTTCTCCAGTGTGCCGGAAACGCTTCCCTGGTTGCAAATCCCTTTTCCCACGCCAATCTCCGCCCCATGAAATTTCGTCACCTCCTCGCCACTTTCGCCCTGCTGGGGGTCAGCGCCTTCGGCATGGCCAACAAGTCCAAGGTGACCGTCCGCTTTTACGTGGAAACCAATCCGATGGATGGCGACGCCACGTCCAATCCTGTCCACCTCCACTACGCCGGCAAGGACATCCACGTCGGAAAAATCCCCCCCTTCAGCGAGCTCAACTTCAAGGCCGTCTATCCTTACAAGACCTCGGATGGCAGCTGGGGCTGCATGATCCAGATGGATGCCCAGGGCGTCCTGCGGCTCGACACGCTCAGCAATGAAGCGCGCGGCGCGGCCATGGTCGTCTTCGTGTCCACCAAGCAGGGCGTCCATCAGGTGGTCGACATGGTCATCGATCGCAATATCAACGATGGCGTCATCACCATCCCGCGCGGCCTGACGGACGGCGAAATCGCGGCCTTCCGCCAGCAGTTCAAAGTCATCGATCCGGAGAAAGACGCCCTCGCCCAGGCCAGGAAAAAGCCCGCGGGCAAGCCCGGTGCCCCGAAGGATTGGGCCGAGGAGCCGCCATCCGGCGGCGTCATGCCCACGCCGGTCGGGACGCCCTACTCATCCGCCAATCGCGCCGCGCAAAATTCCACCGTCCCCAAGCTTCCCAACCCCAGCCCCAGCAGCGGTAAGCCCGGGCGCAAGGCCGCGGAGCCCGATCTGCCGCGGTTGGCGGACTAATGAATCCCGAGCGTCAGGAGGCTTACCGGCACCTGCTCTACGCCGTCCTCGTGTCCATGCGGGCCGGAGAACGATCTGTTGCCTGGTGGAATCCTTTCAGCTGGCGGCGCGCGGTGAGAGAATGGCGGCTGCACAAGGACATCGCCGGGGCATTCCACAACCTCGCGTTCTTTTCTGCCCATAACTTCGAACGATTTGATGACGCGCGTTTTTGGCGAGACATCGACTGGTTGGGAAAGACGCACAGTTCGGAGTTCGTCGAGCGATATCGCGGAATCTTCGAAGACTATCTTTCCGGCAAATCCGCACGCACCTGCTGACGTAGGGAACCGAAAAGCGAATTCGACCTCACTTATTTTTTTCGTCGCCGGCTTGGTACTCAAAGACTCGCCCGGCGGTCGTCGCCAAATGCTGCGTGAGCAGTGCCAGAAAGGCGGGGCGGGTATCCTCGGTGCTCTTGCCGCGGCGCAGGGTTTTGACGTGGCGCTTGCAGGCGGCGGATAAATCCGGCGGCCATTTCGAGGCGGAGGCATCGGCGCGATCCAGAGCCTCTTTCAAGCGCATTGCCACGAGCTGCACATAGTCGCGCCGCGCGTGCGTGCGGCTATTCAAGTAGCAGAGCAGGCCAAGCGCGCGGTCGAGCAACACGTAGGGAAAGTTTTCCCCGCGCAACGGGCCCACGGTGATGGTGGTGCCGATGCCGAGCGCGGCATTCGCAGCGGAGGCGGCCATCTCCTGCGCCTTCTCGCCGGCGGTCGGATTGGCGGGGGCAAATTTGATTGCGGGCTGCGCGAGCCGCTGCCCGCCAAAGACCGCGCCCACCGCGCCCGCGCTCGCACCAATGACGGCGCCGAGCGTGGTGGGAATGCCCGAGGGCGCCGCGGCCTCGCTGAGCATGCCGGCTTTGAGCCCGAGGAATCCGCCGGTGCCCGCGCCGAGCATGGCCAGCGCCCACCACGGCAACCCGAACACCTTCCACGTCTCCTCGCAAAAAAGATCCTCCGCGAAAAAGCGGCGTTCCTCCCCGCCGGCCATCTCCACACGGCTGTGCCGGAAGAGCTTGATCAAATCCCGATGCGCCCGCGCCTCCCGCGTGGAGAGCGTCTGGTAAAAGCGCTGCGTCGCCTCGGCGACCACGGCTTTCTTGGTATCCGTCTTGTTGCGCGGCAGGAAGGCGGTCTCAGTGTGGGTGAGCGCTTCGTCGAGCAACTCCACCAAAATCGTCGCGGCATCGCGGAGCTGTTGCTGCCAGTCGGCCTCCAACGCATCGGCGGCGGAGCGCAGGGGCTGCTTCCATTCGGCGCTGAGCATCGACATCGCCCGCAGCAATTCGGCCCGGTCGCGCGCGCTGGCGCGATGCGCGTTGAACTCATGCACGGCGCCAAATTGCTGCCCCAACCGGGCGCGCCACACGGCATCATGCACCGGCGCACGCGTGGCATTGAGCACCGCGAGACGCGGACGCCCCGTCAGCCGCAAAATTTCCATCTCCGCCTCGTGCAATTTTTCCAGCGGCTGCGCGGTGTCCACCACGTAGAGAATGGCCGCGCCCTCGAGCAAGGGGCGCAAGAGCTCGCACTCCGCCGCAAAATCGCCGCCCGTCTTTTCGCGTTCCGCAAACGCGCGAAACACCGCGAGCGGGTCCGACGCACGGCGCGCCTCCTGCTCGATCGCCCGCAGCATCTCCCGCGGATTCTGAAACCCCGGCGTGTCCCATAGCTCGAACAGATCGCGGCAGACAAAGCGCTGGCACTGCACCGTCTCGCCCGGAAAATTGCTGATGCCCACGGAATCGCTCTCCGCGAGCGTCGCCGCGACGCTCGACTTTCCGTGGTTCACCGCTCCAACAACAGCAAAGGCAGGAAGGCTCATGGCACCGAAATCAATTCCATCTCCAGCCGGTTCGCTGCCGCAAACTTCCGCCATAGCGCCACACGTTCCGGCGCGCCCTGCAACAGCACCACGCACTCGCGACCGGCGCAGGCAGCGAGGACGGCGGCGAGCGTCTTTTTGATCGCCAAAATGGGGTCGCGCGCGGCGGGCAGCAGCAGGGCCACGGGCGCGGTGCTCTGGCGCACGGCGGCCAGCGCGGATTCATTAGCTCCGGCATCATCCACAGTCAGGGGCTGCACGGCGGCGGAGGTGCCGCCCACCCCCGCCAGCAACGCCTGCGCCACGGCGGTGGCGCTGGGCGGTTCGCTGTCCGGCGCGAGCACCAGCCAGGCACGGCCGGCGGCATGCGGCACCGGGGCCGGTGCGGAGTCTTTCACCTCCAGCCCCACGCCCGAGGGCTGCGCCACAAAGAGCGGGCCCGTGAGCGCGCGGTGCAGTGCATTGGCGTCGCTGTGCGAAAAATCCGGATTGCGCAGCGCCTTTCGCTCATGCCAGCCAATCAACACGATGATGGCTGCGCGGACGCCGACACCCCACACGGCGAGACTGGCCGCGAGGAAAGGCCACCACGCCTGCGAGGCGGACGGAACGATTTCCTTCATCCCGCCCGCGAAGGTGAAATGCGAATCGCGCACCTGCTCCACCGTGGGGCAGGCCCCGGGCATCAGCCACGACCAGGGTGAAGCGATGGCGCGCGCAATCCCGTGCCACGTCTCCATGCTCCAGCCCGCCGAGCTCTGCCAGCCGAAGGCGATGTCCGTAAACACCACGCGCAACCACAGCGTCCCCAGCGCCCCGAGCGCAAAGCCGCAGGCCGCACGCTGGGTGATCCCCAGCAGCGGCAGCACCGCAAGGCGCCCGTGCCGATCCCGGTGCCGCGCAAAATTTCCCGACCAAGCCTCCCACGCCTGGCGCGCTCCGCCCGGCAGCCGCCGGCAGACCGCGCCCACCAGCCAGCGCGCGAGGGCGCCCGGCCCGCTCCAATCATGCCAGGCCGCCGCCACCGCGATGATGGCCGCGCTGATCAAAAGCGGCACCAGCACCAGCCACAAGAAAAACCAAAACGGGTTCACCGGCTGCTGGCCAAAATAGAGCAGATAGCCACCGGCCGTGGAGGCCCCGATGCCCAAGCCCAGCATCCAGCCCAGGACGCGCGCCACGCGAAACACGCGGTCCAGCGTCGCGCCCGGCAGCCCCGGCGCATTCGGCCGGCGCCGCTCCAACCAGCGACGGAAAAGTTGTCCGCGCGGTACTTGCGTGAGCGGCTGGGGGGCAAATTCTCGCTCCAGTTCGGCACGATCTTTCGCCGAGCCCTGCGGCCCCTCTACGGAAGCGCCGAGGATCTCCAGGTCGAGCACGTCGCCCGCCGTCCATTTCAGCTCGCGCTTACTCGTGGCCACAGGCGTTGCTCCCATCCGGAGCGATGGCGATGGATGCACTCATTCCGCGTGTTCATAGCGCCCTCTTTTCCGGGAGGCTACTTCGTTTCCAATCCAGCTATGGAAAACTCCCAAAGGAGCCTTGTTCTGACGCCAGTAAGGCGCATTCCCGGCGAGCCGCAACCTGCCACGCAACCCGGGGTTTTTTAACAAAAGTGTATCCCTTCCAAACATTTCTACACGCACCGGCGGGCTGTCTCCCGATTGGTACAAAATTCCAATTGTCATCCCCGCGTAGTTTGGGCCACAGGTGAGGCGTTGCCGACCTGTCCAACCGGCTACCTCCACAACTCTCTCCTTAAAACAAAGCCCGTCTATGGACTCGTCGCTTCGCCGCGCCAGCTTGCTGGCGCTTCTCCTCCTTGCCCTGTTCGCGGTTTCCGCCACCGCCCAGACACCGCCCATTCGCATCATGCCGATGGGTGATTCCATCACCGATGGGTCTTCCAATGACAGCCCGGATGGGGTCGGCGGCTACCGCGGCGCGCTCTACACCCTCCTCACGAACGCCGGCTACAATGTCCAATCCGTCGGCACCCTCACCATCAATAGCCAACTGCTCCCGGACATCCAGAAACCGCACGAGGGCCACAGTGGCTGGCGCATCGATCAACTCTACGACAATGTGATCGGCTGGTTTGGGGCCATCGCCGCCGATCCCGACGTCATCCTCCTGCACATCGGCACCAACGACTTCGGGCAGAACTTCGACATCGTCAACGCGATCAACCGGCTCGACGCCCTCATCACCCGCATGACCCAGGCGCGCCCCTACGCGCACATCATCGTGACGAACCTCATGGTGCGTGACGCGGCGCACTACAACGACATCCAGACCTACTTCAATCCCTTCGTGCAGGACACGGTGAACAACCACGCCAACAACGGCGAGCGCGTGACCTTCCTCGACATGAATTCCGTCGTGCCCCTCTCGGACATGCCGGACCAACTCCACCCCAACCAGACCGGCTACAATAAAATGGCCGCCGCCTGGCTGCCGGCCATCCAGGCCGTCATCGGGCCGCAGGGTGACAGCGCGCCACCGGCCCTTTCCCACGCTCGGGGCCTGGCGGATCGCACGCATGTGGAGGTAACCTTTACCAAGCCGGTCGACGACACGACCGCCGCCAACCCGGCGAACTATGCGGTCGACGGCGGCCTGACCGTCTCCGCCGCGCAGCTCGATGCCACCAAGCGTATCGTCACCCTCACCACCAGCACGCTCGCCTTCGGCACCACCTATACCGTCACCGTGAACGGCGTGAAGGACCGCATCGCCGCGCCGAACACGATCGCCGCCAACAGCACCACTACCTTCGTTGCCACGGCCCAGCGCGGCTATTTGAACAATGTGCCGGAAGGGCCCGGCTACACGCTGGTCTACTCGCTCGATTTCCCCAACGTCGCCACCTACAAGACCGCGGCGCCCGCCTACACGATCGATAATCACCTCACCATTGGCACCTTCGATCGCGTGGCCTACTACCTGGAACTGCAAACGGCGAACGGCCCCCTGCAATACGCGTGGGTCTCCATGGATGCCTCCTTTACGCAAAATGCCGGCCAACTCGGCGTGCCCACCCTGGCCTCCGGCGCGCAATTCCAGCAGTCGGTCACCGGGATGAATGTCATCTCCAATGTGGACGGCGTGGACAATGGCACCAACCTCACCGGAAACCTCGAATTCTGGCCGTACAATTATCAGCAACAAAACGCCGCCAATGTCCCGGGGGCTGATCCCACGCTTTACGATTTCGGCGACCAACTCAACACGGGGGGCAACTACGGCTCCATGCAGATCCACAACACGGGCGCCGGGAAGACCGTGATCGCTTTCAATAACTGGGGCGCGGCCACCACGGCCACCCCCGGCAACATCGACATCGGCATCGGCAATAACCCGAACACCGCCAATGGCCGCGACTGGACCTTTGAGCACAACGGCGCGAACTACACCGTGAAGAGCCTGCAGGTCTTCGTCCGGACCACGAACGATACCACCGCGCCCACGATCACCTCCGCCAATGCCACCTTCGGCGCCACGCAGATCATCGTCCACTTCTCCGAGCCGCTCGCGCCCGGCTCCGTGGCCGCCTCCGATTTCACGCTCGATAACGGCGTCGCCGTTCTCGGCGCGCGCCTCGGGGCGAATCAACGCGACGTCTACCTGACCACCACGCAGCAGCCCGCCAGCCCGCAGCTCACACTGTCCGTCTCCGGCATTCGCGACAGCTCCTCCGCGGCCAACCTGATCCTCCCCGGCTCCTCCAAGCTCGTCTCCGCGGCGGCGCTCCCGCCGGAGATCGTGGCCAATGTGGGCAACGCAGCCAATGGCTACCAGCTCGTCTATTCCATGGATCTGCCGGTCGTGGGCAATCTGAACTCCGGCAACCGCTACACCATCGACGATCACAACGTCCCCGGCAGCTTCTCGCGCATTGCCTACTACCTTGAACTGCAGACGGGCAACCAGACGCAGTATGTGTGGGTGGCGATGGATGCCTTCACCTCCGTGCGCGGAACGACCGGCATTCCGCTCGCCTCCACCGGCGCCATCTTCCAGCAAAACGTGACGAACATGGACGTGCTTTCCAACGTGAACGGCATCGTCACCGGGACCGGCATGACGGGAGGGAACATCGAGTTCTGGCCCACGAACTACTCCAACCCCAATGGCGCCAACGTGCCGAATGCCGATGCCAATGGGGCGGTGTACGACTTTGGCGATACGCGCACGCTCAGCGGCACTTTTGGTTGCATGCAGGTCCACAACCACGATGCCAGTGCCCAGCAAACCCTCTTCGCCATCAACGATTGGGGCGCTGACGGCGCCACGCTCGATGTCGGCATCGGCAACAGCCCGGTGACCACCAGCCCCGACTGGACCTTCGCCGCCAATGCGGGGAGCTACACCAAGCGCACGCTCCATGTGCTGGTGCTCCCCGGCCCAAACCCAAGCATCGATCCCAACATCGTCGCCCGCGTTCCCGAGGCGGCCAACTACCAGCTCGTCTACACGCAGAACATTCCCGCCACGGGCAACCTCACCAGCGGCACCGGCTTTGCGCCCTACACGATCGACAATCACAACGCCGTCGGGCCGTTCAGCCGCATCGCCTACTACATGGAACTGGAAGGCACCAACCTGCCCACCGGCGCCAACCGCTACGTTTGGGTTTCGATGGATGCCTTCACTACGAACGCCGGCCGCATCGGCATTCCGAATCTCGCCTCGGGCGCCGTCTTTCAACAAAACGTCGCCAATATGAACGTGTTCTCCAATGTCCCCAGCATTGTGACGGGCACGGGGATCACGACCGGAAATATCGAGTTCTGGCCCACCAACTATGACGGCGTCAACGCCGCCAACGTCCCCGGTGCCAACGGCAGCAACTTTGACTTTGGCGACCGGGCCACCGCCGGCAACTACGGCTCCATGCAGGTCCATAACTACGGCGCGGCGGTCCCCGGCGGCGGCACCGGCCAGACGCTCTTCGCCTTGAATCACTGGGGCGTCGCGGGTGGCACGGGCGCGCTTTGCGCGGGTATTGGCAACAGCACGCTCGCCGCCAACAGCCAGGACTGGACCTTTGCCGACAACACCGGCGGCGATACGCTGAATGTGAAGCGACTGCTCCAGGTCTACGTCCTCCCGGTGGCCAATACCGACGTGACCGGCCCGACGATCACCGCTGCCCAAGGCTCGTCCGCACTCAACCGGCTCGTCGTCAGCTTCAACGAGACCCTCGCCGATTCCGCGGCCACCCCGGCGAATTTCTCTATTCCCGGTCTGACGATAACCAGCGCTACGCTGCTCCCGAGCCAGCGCGACGTCGTCCTGACGACCAGCGCGCAGACGGCGGGCACCGTCTATACAGTGAACGTCACCGGCGTGCGCGATCGCTCCCCGGGCGGCAACGCGATCGCCGCCGGCGCCAGCACCACGTTTACCGCGTTCACGAACCCGGCACTGCTCTCCGGGATTCCCGACACCGCCGGCTACCGGCTCATCTACCAACTCGCCATCCCCAACAACAAACCGCAGTGGGACCTCAAGCCGGTGACCTACTCGGTCGATGAGTCCAAGTTTGGCGACCTCAGCTTTGACCGCGTGGCCTACTGCTTGGAACTCAAGCTTGCCACGGCCCCGGCGGGCGATCCGGCCAATTTCGTTTACGCCTCGTTCGACACCTTCACCAACACCATTACCAAAATCGGCGTGCCCACGCTCAACGTCTCCGCCACCGCCATCCAGCAAAACGTGGCGCACATGAACGTGGCTTCCAATGTCCCCGCCATTGTCACCGGCACCGATATCGCCACGGGCTATATCGAATTCTGGGGCGGCAACTATCAGGTGGGGAATATCGCGAGCCCGCCACCGAATGCCGACGCGACGCGATTCGACTGGGGCGACCTCATGACCGGCGGCGGCCACGGCTGCATGCAAATCCACAACTATGGCGCGGCCGCCCTGGATAACAACGGGCAGCCGGTGAACGGCCAGACGCTCTTCGGCTACAGCGATTGGGGGACGAATGCCCCGGGAGCCGGCGTCGATCAGAGCAGCGACCTGGGGATTGGCACTTATTTCAACAACCCCAACAACGCCACGGGCTATGACTGGACCTTCGCAAAAAACACCGCCAGCTACTCGGTGAAAAACCTCTACGTGCTCGCCCGGCCCTCCAGCGTGGCTGGCGGCGTGACGCCGACATTCCTCTCGTATCCCGTCTCGCGCACAGTGAATGTCAACGGCACGGCGTCCTTCGCTGTGACCACGCAGAATGCCGTGAGCTATCAGTGGCGCTTCAACGGCACGCCCATCCCCGGGGAGACCAACTCGTGGCTCACCATCACGGGCGCGACCGGCGCGAATGCGGGCTCGTACGACGTCGTGGCCACCGGCAGCGGAGGCGCGACCGCCACCAGCCTCGCCGCCACGCTGAGCGTGAATGCCGGCGGCAACACGCCGCCGACGGCCGGCAACTACAGCCTCACGACCCGGAGGAATACGGCCGCGAGCATTGCCCGCGCCGCGCTGGTGGCCAAGGCGACGGACCCGGATGCCGGCAACACGCTGACCGTCTCCGCCGTGAGCCCCAACAGCACACAAGGCGGCACGGTGACGCTGAACGGCAGCAACGTGATCTACATGCCGGCGAACAACTTCCTCGGCACGGACACGTTTACTTTCACGATCAGCGACGGCGCCGGCGGCACCGCCAATGGCACCGCCACCGTCAGCGTGACCTCGCTTACGCCAGTCGTCGCTGGACAAATCGCCTACGGCTTCCGCGGTGACGGCAAATTCGACGTGGTCTTCGCCGGGACTGCTGGCCAGAACTACCAACTCCAACGCGCCATCGACCTCACCGCGCCCAGCCCATGGACGACTATCCAGACGCTGCGCGCCGGCGATGATGGCCTGCTGCCGTGCTTTGACCCCGCACCGCCGGCGGACCACGCGTTTTATCGGATCATCCTCGGGCCGTAGGCGGCGATTGGCGATCCGTGAAGGCGCCGTGGACAGCGGCAGCTTGCTGCCGCTGTGTGGAGAGGCGCAGCTGGCTGCGTGAGGTGGGGAAGCATTTCGAGATTCGAAACGGTGTTCCCATTCCCAACGCAGCAAGCTGCGTCTACACAGCGGCAGCAAGCTGCCGCAGTCCACGGCGCGCCTATCTTCCCGCTGGATTTTCGCCAGCGTTCCCGGAGGATGTCCGCGGTTCAGGTTACCCGTCCCGCGCCTTTCCGTCCGCCGGGCGCTCCACATCCAAACCACACGCCCAACATGAATCCGCCCATCACCCTCCTCACCATCGGCACCGTCATCACCCTGCTGATCATTGGCTGCCTTTGTATCAGCACCGCCACGAACCCCAACAGTATGTTTGTCGCGCAAGAGGCCCGCACGCCCAGTCTCATCGCCGGGCTTACTTCGTTTACGTTTGCCGTGGGACTGGTGGTCTTCGCCATCCTCATGGCCCGCAAGCAGCCCTAACGAGTCGCCGGCCGCTTTCATTTTCGCTGCAAGCTTTAGTCCGCAGCCCACGTATCAACGGCAAACGCTTCCATGATTTTCTCCCGTGCCTTCATCCCGTCTCTGCTGTTCAGCTTTGCCGTCTCCGCTTTTGCTGCCCCCAAACCCGAGGCGCTCATCACGGCCGCGCGCAGCCAGATCGGCGTGACGCTCACTTACGATGCCGCGTACCGGGACCTCCCCTATCCCGGCGGCGATGTGCCCAAGGATACGGGCGTGTGCACGGATGTGGTGGTCCGCGCGTTTCGCGAGCAGGGGCTCGATTTGCAAAAGGAGGTCCATGAGGACATGGCGCGCAATTTTTCCGAGTACCCGAAAAAATGGGGGCTCAAAAAAACGGACACCAATATCGACCACCGGCGGGTGCCAAACTTGATGACCTATTTCCGCCGGCAGGGTTGGGCACAAGCTGTCAGCAAAAAAGCAGAAGACTATGCACCGGGCGACTTGGTGACGTGGGATCTCGTGCCCGGCACGCTGCCACACATCGGCATCGTGTCCGACCGCAAGACCGCCGATGGTACACCGATGATTCTGCACAACATCGGCCAGGGCGCGCAGGAGGAGGACATCCTCTTCAAGTATACGATCACGGGGCACTATCGCGTGGCAAAGTAGCGCCAACGTTGCGCCCCATAGGTCCGATATGTCTTATGGGGCCCATCGGTCCCATGAAGGCGCCGCCTTACACGTCGTAGTACTTATGAAACTCGATCGGGTGCGGACGGAGGCGCAGATCGTCGTAATCCTTGAGGCGCATCTCGATCAGCGTCTCGAGCAGGTCCTGACTAAAGACGTCCCCTTTGAGCAGGAACTCGTGATCCGCCTGCAGGGCCTCGACGGCGCCCTTGAGGGAGTCGGGCGCGGAGGGGATGTTTTTCAGTTCCTCGGCAGGCATCTCGTAGAGGTTTTTGTCCACCGCGTCGCCGGGGCTGATGCGGTTGAGAATGCCGTCGAGACCGGCCATGAGCTGGGCGGCGAGGGCGAGGTAGATGCAGCTCGCGCCATCCGGCGTGCGGAATTCGATGCGTTTGGCCTTTGGATTTTCGGCGACGGGAATGCGGATGGCGGCGGAGCGGTTGCGGGCGCTGTAGCAGAAGTTCACCGGGGCCTCGTAGCCGGGGACGAGGCGCTTGTAGCTGTTGGTCGTCGGGTTGGTGATCGCGGTGAGCGCGCGCGCGTGCTTGATGATGCCGCCGATGTAGAAGAGCGCGGTGTCCGAGAGGCCCGCGTATTTATCGCCAGCAAAGAGGGGCTTGCCGCCTTTCCAAATCGACTGGTGCGTGTGCATGCCGGAGCCGTTGTCGCCAAAGAGCGGCTTGGGCATGAAGGTGGCCGTCTTGTTGTGCTTCCGCGAAACGTTGCGCACCACGTATTTGTAGAGCTGCATGTTGTCGCCGGTGTTCACCATGGTGGAGTAAACGAAGTTGATTTCGTTTTGCCCCGCGGTGGCGACTTCGTGATGGTGGCGTTCGATCGGGAGGCCGAGCTGCTCCATCACGTGGCACATCTCGTTGCGGAGATCCTGCTGCGTGTCCGCCGGCGGCACGGGGAAGTAGCCTTCCTTGTGGCGGAGCTTGTAGCCGAGGTTCGGATACTCATCGCTCCCGCTATTCCAGATGCCCTCGTTGCTATCCACGCTGTAAAAGCAGCCGTTGCTTTTCAGGTCGTAGCGCACGTCGTCGAAGATGAAAAACTCGGCTTCGGGAGCGAAGACGGCGCTGTCGCCCACGCCGGTGCTGGCGAGGTATTTCACCGCATTTTCCGCGATGGACCGAGGGTCGCGCTCATAGGCTACCTTCGTAATGGGATCAAAAATGGAGCAGACTAGCGACAGGGTGCTCATGCCGTTGAACGGATCGATCATTGCCGTGCCGAAATCGGGCCGGGCGAGCATGTCGGAATTATTGATCGCCTTCCATCCGCGGATGGACGAGCCGTCGAACGGGATGCCCTCGGGGATGCAACGCTCATAGGCCTCGCGCGCGCTGGTGGTGACGTGCTGCCACGTGCCGCAGAGGTCGGTAAATTTGAAATCCACAAATCGAACGTCGTGCTTTTTGGCAAACGCGATGACTTCGTCGGCCGACGTGGCCTTGAGGAAGAGAGGCTCGGACATAGTTGCAGAGGGTTGGTGTTGGTTGATGTGAGACTCGCGCGAGGCTGTTTGGAGCAGTGGAATGGGGAGTCAAGCTTGGAGGATATCAACCACCCAGGCCCCAAGGCTCCAACTCAGGGCCTCAGTGGGACAGCGGACCGTCGGCCACTTTGGCTTTGGCCGGGTGGGGGTGGGGAATGGAAAGTCCGCGAAAGTCGGTGGTGTCGAAGGTCACGGGTAAAGAAGCTTCTCCCTCGCAGAGGATCGGGCGCCGGAACAACTGATCCTTGGCGTTTTCGCACGAGGGGAGACTCCGAAAGTTGGCCGGCCCCGTGAGCAACCCCATGAGGTTCATTCTGGCGTGTCGCCCGGGAGGGGCCAGGGGCAATGGATATTCCCGCAAACGGGCCAGTCGATATTCGACCGCGAGAAAGAAATCGTGGTCGAGTGGGTGACGCTCCGTGTGCGGAAAGTACAAACGCTCATCCACGCTAAAAAGCACCGGGAGACTGGCCGTGGGCGTGTGTTGTGGCGGCAGGATCTGGTAAAGGCCGCGGCGCGTCATGCCGGGCTCGGTTTTGGCCAGGAGATGTTCATAGTAGAGGCGGCGCGGGAGCCGCACAGCCGGCGAGCAATCCGACCACGCCGCCGGCGGCGAGGAGGAAACGGAGGAGAAGACATAGCGAAGGAGCGGGCTCGGGAGTCACGGCTTTCATCGTATGCGTCTCCCTTTAAAAGAGGGAAGGCTCAGCCTTCATGACCGGCGTTGGCTTGCCAGTCTCGCGGCGTTCAGGCACAGGCAGGTGATGCGGATGGCCCATGCGACAAAGCTCACAGGCTGGCTCCTGGCCGGCCTGCTGGGCGGGCTGACGTCTGGTAGCCACGCCGGGGAGGCGGAGCCGCGGGAATTTTTTTCCGGACAACCGAAGGGGCTGGGGGAGCAAACGGTGGCGGGAAAATTCAACTACGCGGGAGAGGTGTTTCGGAATTTTTCCGGCGGCCAGCGCATCGGAACGATCTACGAGGGACTCGTGGATGCGGGAGTCGGCATCAATCTCGAACGACTGGCGGGATGGAAGGATACGGTGTTCTTCGCCAACGTGATCTGCCCGCACGGCGACGGACTGACGAACCGCTACACGGGCGATCTCAATGTGCTCAGCAGCATCGATGCGAATGACGGTCTGCGCCTGGAAAATTGCTGGCTGCAGACCAGTTTCGCCGATGGAAAATGGTCGGTGCGCGCGGGGCAAATCGTGGTGGATGCGGAATTCGCGGTCGTCGACGGGGCGGCGGCTTTTTTGAACTCGGGCTTCGGGCTCTCGCCGACCGTGGCGGACAATATCAATCTCTCCACCTATCCCGTGGCCGCCCCCGGCCTGCGCGTCGCGTGGAAGCCGGACAAAATCTGGACGCTGCAAGCCGCGGTGAGCAGCGGCGATGCCGGGACGCTGGTGACAAATCCGCGCAACGCCCGCTGGAATCTCTCGGCGCATGACGGCGTAGCAGTCTTTGCGGAGGCGATTTACCAACCCTATCGCGTGGGCGGCGGGCTGCCCGGAACGATGAAGCTGGGCGGCTTTTACGATTCCAAATTTTTCCCGGCGCAGAGTGGGAGTGGGAGCTGGCACGGGGACTATGGGTTTTACGCCATCCTCGACCAAATGGTGTGGCCCAAGGGCGGGAAGCTCGAAGCGGTGCCGCAGGGGGTCGACGTTTTCGCGAAGGCGGCATTTGCACCCGAGCATCGAAATTTCATCGAATACGACTTCGAGGCCGGCATGACGTATACGGGGCCCTTCCCCGGCCGGACGTCGGATGTGGCGGGTATCGGCCTTGTGCAAGCCAAGGTGAGTGATGACGCGCGCGGGCCGGATGGGCGGCGATTTTCGTCGCATCGCGAGACGGTGCTGGAGTTTTTTTACCAAGCCGCCATCAACGATCACTTTTCTGTGCAGCCGGACTTTCAATATATCGTGAATCCCGGGGCCACCAACGGCGAACGCGACGCCGTCGTCGGGGGCCTGCGCTTCAACCTGCTCTACTGACACCACGACTATGCTAGGCAATCTGATCGAGCCCGCGCTCAAGGCCATGATCGACTCGCGTAACTTCACGGGGTTGCACGAGGTGTTTGCCGACTGGCCGCCGGCGGACGTGGCGGATTGCATTGCCGATCTGCCGGTGCATGAGCAGGCGATCGTCTTCCGCATGCTGCCGCAGGTGCAGGCGGCGGAGGCGATGGAATACATGGACGCCGAGGCGCAGGCGCGGTTGCTGAAGGCGCTGGGTAATGAAGATGCGGCGCGCGTGCTGAACGACATGTCGCCCGACGACCGCACGGCCTTCCTCGAGGAGTTGCCGCCGCAGGCCGTGACGCAGGCACTGACGCTGCTCTCGCCGGAGGAGCGGCGCATCGCCCAGGCGCTGCTGAACTATCCCGAAGGCAGCGTGGGCCGCCTGATGACGCCGAACTTCATCGGCGTGCGCGACGAATGGACCGTGCTGCAAGTCATCGAGTACATCCGCGCGCACGGCCAGGACTCGGAGACGCTGAACGTGATTTATGTGACCGACGAGCGCGGAAAGCTGATCGACGACGTGCGCATCCGCGAGTTTCTGCTCAAGCCGTTTGAGACCAAGGTGAGCGAGCTGCGCGACAGCAATTTCGTGGCCCTGCACGCGACCGACGACAGCTCGGAGGCGGCCAATGTCTTCAAGCGGTATGACCGCAACACGCTGCCCGTGGTGGACTCGGAAGGGCGGCTCATCGGCATCGTGACGATCGACGACGTCCTGGACGTCATGGAAGAGCAAACAACGGAGGAGATTCAAAAGATCGGTGGTATGGAGGCCCTCGATGAGCCCTACACCACCATCTCGCTCTCGCGGATGATTCGGAAGCGCGCGACGTGGCTGATCATTCTCTTCCTCTCGGAAATGCTGACGGCCACGGCCATGGGGCACTTTGAGGATCAAATCTCGAAAGCGGTCGTGCTCGCGATCTTTCTGCCACTGATCATTTCCAGCGGCGGCAATTCCGGATCGCAGGCGACCACGCTGATCATCCGCGCGATGGCGGTGGGCGAACTTACCCTCCGCGACTGGTGGCGCGTGCTGCGGCGCGAACTGGGGTCGGGCTTGTGGCTCGGATTGATCCTCGGGGTGATTGGCTTCTGCCGCATCATGCTCTGGAATTCGCTGGGCTGGGGCCACTACGGCGAGCACTACGCATTGGTGGCTACGGCCGTCGGCTTCTCGCTCGTGGGCGTGGTGCTGTGGGGATCGGTCTCCGGGGCGATGCTGCCCTTCCTGCTGCGGCGCGTGGGGCTGGACCCGGCCACGTCGTCGGCGCCGTTTGTCGCCACGCTCGTGGATGTGACGGGGCTGCTGATCTATTTCAACGTGGCGATCGTGGTGTTGAAGGGGACGATCCTCTAAAGGCGCCCCCTGGGGCTTCCATTGCGGCGGGGCAATTCTACCCGTCCGGGATCAAAACACTGGGCGATTCCTTGAATGAGTGGGGGCCGTGGCATTGCCGGGCTTCCGCTTACCGAAACACGAACACAACCATGAAACACACTTTCATCAAACTGCTGGGCGCCGCGGTCATCGCGGTCAGCTTCACCACCACCGGCGGCATCGTCCGCGCCGACGACGAGAAGACCGTGACCACGGTCACGACATCTTCCGGCACGATTACCGATTTTGGACCGGAACGCATTGTCGTCCGATCCGAGACCGCTCCACAGCCGCTGACCTACACCTACAGCAAGACCACTACGTATGTGGATGAGGACGGGAATCCTGTCTCCGTGGAGACGGTGAAGTCCGGCGCCCCGGTCACGGTCCAATACACCAAGGTGGGCGACCATCTGGTGGCCTCGAAGGTCATCGTCCGCAAGACGGTGACCCGCATCGAAAAATAACTTCCGCAGCCGGCTGGCGCGTCTGCTCGTTGGCGGGCGCGCCAGCTTCGCCACCACCATTTTACCACGATCCACTATGAAAATTACTTTGATGACTCTCGGCGCGCTCGCCGCGCTCTTTGGCAACACCGGCTGCTCCTCGGACGAACCGGTGACCCGCACGGAAACGGTCACCACGACGGAGGAACACATCGTGCGCCAACCGGTCACGACCACCACCGAGGAAACCCACGTGATCCGGCAATAATCACTGCTCCGAAGTATGAAACCGATCTCCTTCATCGCTCTGGCCGTGGGCATCGCCGGCTGCGACGTCCACGTGCACAATCCGCCGGACAACAACACCTCCGTGGAAGAAAAGAAGGTGGAGAAGAATACGACCATCGTGAACCCTCCCGCGAAGCAGGAGAAGAAGGTCGAGAACAATACCACCATTGTGAATCCCCCGGCGGCTCCGGCCCCGGCGGACAAGAAGTAAAGATGGGCAAGGGGAGCCGGGACGGGACCAAGGCTCGGCTCCCCACTTTTCCCTTGTAAAATACGCCACCTTTTCACCGCCGAAGGTCTCAACACCTTCGGCGTTTTTCTTCGGACCGCGTGATTCTTTAGGCCGCCAGAGCGGTATTCGGCTCGCCGTAGGGGAGGTCATCGGGCAGCGGCACGAATTCGCGAATCCACGTCCACAACTGGCTGAAGTCCTTATTCACGTCGCCGGACAGGCAATCGGTAATGAGCCCCGCGGCGTCCGGGTGGGCCTTGATGATTTTACTGAACGAGAAGGCCGGATTATAAAAGGCGTAGATCAGCTTCCGCATGTTCTCCACGCCCTCCCGGATGGAGGCGCCATACTGGGCAAACCGTTCGGGCGAAAGATCGTTCTCCGCCAACCCGGCGTGGATCGCGTCGGCCGCCATCTCGCCGCTCTTGAGCGCGAGCATGACACCACTGCTGAAGACGGGATCGAGGAAAGCCAGTGCATCGCCGAGCAGCAGCAGGCCGGGAGCGGCACAGTACTTGGAATGGCGGCTGTACTCGCTGGTGATGTAATAGTCCCCCGTGCTCTCGCCGACGGAAAGGCAGTCTTTGATCCACAAGTTTTCCTCCACTTCGCGGTGAAAGATCGCCTTCGGATCCTTCACGCCCCCGCGGGTGAGATACTTGCCCTCGGCGACAATCCCGACGCTCGCCATTTGGTCGTGCAACGGGATGTGCCAGAACCAGCCTTTGTCCGGCACGTAGCATACCGCCGTCTCGCCCTCATCGATGCCTTCACCGCGCTTTGAGCCTTTGTAGTAGGTCCAGACCGCGAGCTTGTTCAGGTAGGGGTCCCGCATGCGCCAGCCCAGGAGATTGGAGGTAAAAGCCTCCTTTCCCGTGCAATCGAGGGTGATGGGCGCGCGCACCTCGTAGGTGCGGCCCGTCTTGCGCTCCGTGGCCTCCACGCCCACGACGCGGTCGCCGTCCATCAGGAGTCGATTGACGGACGTTTCCTCGCGGACTTCCGCGCCCTTTTCACGCGCGTTATCGAGCAGCAACTGATCGAACTCCGAGCGCCGGACCTGCCACGTCTGCGCAATGGTGTCGCGATCATACCGGTTAAAAAAATAAAAGGGCTGCGACCGGCGGCCATCGGGCTGCACAAAGGTCGCGCTATATTTTTTGACGAAGTGCGACTGCCGCATCTTGGAGATCATCCCCAGGCGCTGCAGCGGCCCGTAGGTGAAAGGCAGCAGCGATTCGCCGATGTGATAGCGGGGGAATTTCTCCCGCTCCAGCACCAGCACCCGGCGGCCATGCTCCGCGAGCAAAGCGGAAGCGGAGGAACCGGCTGGGCCGGCGCCGATGATGATGGCGTCGTAGTCTTGATGCATGGCGTTTAAAAAAATCAGGCGTGGTGTCTCCCGGCGCGGGCGCGGATGGATACGCGCCGGTGGCGGCGAGGCCGGCGAAGATGGGTGAGGCCATCAACGTCGCAACCTTCGCCATAATAACCGGCGTGGCAAATAACCCTTCGGAAATGATTCCGGCGCTCGGAAAGAATCGTGGGATGGGCTCGGTGCTTCATGGGCCTGGCAATCTTCCCCCACTATCGAAACGAGACGGTTGTCGCAAAAATAGAGCTTTGCTATGGGATTAATAACGCTTCGCAATATCCGGCTTCCATGGACCTTCGCCATCTCCGCTACTTCCAAGCCATCGCCGAGGAGCTGAGTTTCTCCCGGGCGGCACGGCGGCTCAATGTGGTGCAGCCGGCGCTGAGCCGCGCGCTGAAGGAGCTGGAGTCGGAGCTGGGCGTGGAGTTGCTGGCGCGCACCCGGCGCTCCGTCAGCGTGACCCCGGCGGGCAAGGCTCTGCTGGATGACACCGGTCTGCTCTTCGAGCGGCTGGACCAAACCATCCGCCGCGTGCGGCGGGCGGCCGCGGGGCAACAAGGCGAGCTGCGGCTGGGCTACATCGGGCCGCCGACGCACCGCTTTCTCAGCCGCATCCTCGAGGAATATGGGCGGCGCTGCCCGCAGGTGACGGTGCATCTCGAGGAGCGCACCCCCGAACGCGTGTGGGAAATGGTGGCGAAAGATCGCCTGGACCTCGGTCTCACGCGGCCGGTGCTCGCCCACGCGGCGCTCCGCATGCGAACGACGTTGCTGCGCGATGAACCGCTTTGCGCCGCGGTGCCGGGCGGACATGCGTGGACCAAGAAGAAATCCGTCGCCTGGCGCGAGCTCGCCGGGCAGCCGCTCATCGTCCTCGCCCGGCGCGAGGGCGCGGGGCTGCACGATGAAATCCTCGCCTCGTGCCGCGAGGCCAGTTTCACCCCGCGGCTCGTGCAAACGCCGAGCATTATCGGCACGGTGCTCCGCTACGTGGAGAGCGGCGCCGGCATCGGCGTCATCCCCAGCAGCGTGGCCGAGACGGACATTTCGGCCCGCTGGAAACCTGTGAAACTCACCCCGGCGCGCGCCGTTCCGCTGGTGCTCGTTTGGAAAGAAGAGCAATTGGAGCCGCCCGCGCGCGCCTTCTGCGAACTGGTGGAGGAATGGAAGCGGACCGGCAAACTGTGGCGCGAGAACGAGAAAGACAGCTAAGGCGGAAGGGCCAGGACGATTGGCGAGCCATGCGCTCCTTCCGTTCCACCCCGCTCGTTTCCGCCGGCTCCCTCTTGCTGAGCGCATTCGCCCATGCGGATGGTCCGGTGATTGATTCCATGGATGCGCTGTCGTTTCGCGCCCCAGCGGGAAAGGCGAAAGTGGAGCTGGTCGACGGACGCGATGGCAAGGCGCAGCGCTTCCGCTTTGAGGACGGCGCGACGAGCGTCTTCATCCTCGGGAAAAACCATGCGGATGCCGAATGGGATAAGGCCGCGGGCTTTTCCTTTTACGTGAAAGGAGACGGCACGCAAAACCTCGGCGGGCTCCAGTTCATTTGGAAGGAGGACTTTGGTCTGCGCTACGATTACGCGTTCCCGATCGACTCCACGGAATGGCGAAAGATCACCGTGGCGTGGCGGGATTTGATCCCAGTGCGAAATGTCGCCGCGGCCAAACCCATCAATCCGGCGCACGGCAACCCACCTTCCAAGCTCAGCGCCCCTTGGTTTGGGAAATGGTGGTACTGGCATGACTATCCCGCCTCGTTCTACACGATCGATGACATCCGCTTGGAATCTTCCATCCCGCTCGATTCGGCAGACTACACGCCGGCGGCCGCACCGCTCGCCCGCACACTGGCCAAGCTGAAGGCCGGGCAACCGGTGACCATTTGCACGATGGGCGATTCGCTCACGGACCTGCGCCATTGGGCGAATCGCACGGAGAACTGGCCGGGGATGCTGAAGGCGAAACTGAAGGAAAAATTCGGCGGGGAGGCGACGATGATCAACCCGGCAATTGGCGGGACGCAACTGCCGCAAGGGTTGGTGTTGCTGCCACGCTGGTCGGCCCGCGAGCCCGATTTGGTCACCATTCTTTACGGCTACAATGATTGGGACGCCGGCACGCGCGGTCCGGATTTTCTCAACGGAATGAGCGATGCGATCGACCGGGTGCGCCGGGCCACGCATGGTAAATCGGAGGTCCTCGTCATCACAACCTGCCCGGCACTCGGTCGCTGGGAGACCATGTCGGAAATGTCGGAGGCCTGTCGGCAGGCCGCCAAAGCGCGGCACGCCGGCTTGGCGGAAACGGAGAAGAAATTTCACGCGGTGCCGGAGGATAAGCGTGCGGCGTTGTATGTGAACGACAAGACGCATCTGGCCGCACCAGGGCATGAGCTCGTCGCGACGGCGGTGTTGGAGACGCTGGAGAAGGGCGGGGAGTAGTTGTCCGTTTGCACAACTTCACCTATTTGTCTGCCAGTGAAGGAACCTATCGCCGTCCCTTGTACCGCTCTTTCCACCGGCGATATGTGGTCGCCATTGTGGTGTTCCTTGTCGCGTATGGCCTGTGCTATCGTTATGGAGGGATCCCAGTGCCCACCATCGCTGCCTATTCGGCCCCCTCGCCCAGTTGGATTGGCTATACCCGCACCTCGTCTGGCGCTTACAACGATTACTGGATCGCGTTTGGGAATACTCGGCTCGCGCTCCGCATGCGGCACCGAACGTCTTGCCCCTCGGAAAGAAGATCCCGTTAGCGGGTAGCGCGCCGGATGAACATCCGGCTCAACAAATCCAACGGCACAAACACCACCGGAATAAAGACAAACCAAGCGGGCAAAAAGAAACGCGTTTGCACCAGCGCGCAGACATACACACTGCAGAGATAGCCGACGCTCGTCACCGTCCAAACCCCAAGTGTGCGCCAGCGCACGAGCGAAAGGGTCAGGCTGACGAGGAGCCACCAGCCGAGCCACGTGAGGCGCGTGTTTTTAAATGAACGCTGCTCATCGGTGACGTTTTTCCCGCTCGGGGGGAGAACGACAAAATCGGCTGCATCACCATAGCGGCTGGTGACGGCGACCACGGCCTGCTCGGCCCACTGATCCGCGATGGCGAGGCGCGGGCGAAACTCGGCGAATGGCGGCAGAGCCTCGCCCTGCTTGAGACCAAACGCCATTGGCAGGCTGGTCCCCTTCGGTCCCTTTTCCGCGAGGGCACGGCGCGCATCCTCGTAAAGTTTCTCAAACCGCCATGGGTAATAACGGGAACTGAAGCGTCCACCGGGGAAGGGCAGCACATCCTCGAAAGCGGAAATATTGGCGGATGCGGCGAGGCGCTGGAGCGCGAGATACGTATATGTGCCGGGACGTGCCTTGATGCCCTCCAGGGCGAGGGACATGTAGACTTTGCGTCGCAGTTCTTCGTTCTCCCGTTTGTCGAGGTCAGCCCAAAGCGGCGTGCCGCCTTGCCTGCTCGGCTCCTCGAGAAAATCCATGGCCGCGCGGCTGTCGGAGTAATGGAGATCGATCCGCGCCGCTTGCGCCCGGACGAGCTCGCGAATATCCCTTTTATACTCGGCATAGAGCGGGGTCTCGAGCTGCGTAAGGGGAAAGCTGGCGGTATAGAGCAGCCAGGCGCCCTGCTTGCCCGAGCCGACTTTAAATGTCACCACGCCCAGCAGCACGAGCGCCGCCCAGCGCACCCGATTCAGCACCCGCCACGCCCGCACGGCGAGCAGCCCCAGCGCAACTCCAGGCAGGACGAAGCGGCCCGCCGGCTTGGTCAGCAGAAAGACGGCGAGCGGCACGTAGAACCACCAAAAGAGCCGCCGCGCCCGCACGGGATCCCGCTCTAAAACCCACGCCACCCATCCGCCGAAGGCCCAGACAAAGCCCGCGAAAAAGACGCACTCGCCCAGCAGCTCATGCTCGTACCAGACAAACATCGGGTGCAGCGCGTAGAGCAGCGTGATGGGAACAATCCACGCTTTCCACCAGTGCAGGGTGCGCCGCGCGACATAGGCCATGGGCAGCACGCACAAAAGTCCCATCCCATGCTGCAGCCACGCCAGCCAGCGCAGGGGCGCGCCGGGCAGGGCGGTAACCGGCACCATGAGGAGCGGATACAGGTACCGGCGCTTCTCCTCATTTACCAACTGGCCCTCGGTAAACAAACGGTGGGCCAGGCCATAGTAGCTCTTGGAATCGGAACCCCAGTAGCCGAGCGGCAGATAGCTGAGGAGCAGCACCCGGAGAAGCGCGCCAAGCAGCAAGGCCGGCAGGGACCACAGGATTACGTCGCTCAAGATCGGGTGCTGTCGGAAAAACCGGTTCACACGAGTGGCCATTGCGCGGGTTTGTAGGTTCGCCATCCCGGCGGGTCAATGGAGGCAGCTGGAACGCAGCAGAATGTAACATTCGGGAAATCTTTGGTGGCGAAGCATCCGCGGCATGGTTCGGCAATGACGACCCAACCCGCGGAACCCTCAGATTCTTCATCTTTCGCGAGCTTGCCCACGGACGCGCCCGCGTCAGTCTTCCGGATCTCATGCGCCTTTGCCTCGTTCTTCTCTTTTCTCTCTGCGCCCAACTCGCTTTTGGGGAGCACCCGCTCGGCGGGCCGCTGCCGGCCTCCTTGCGCAAGGCGGCTGCGGATCAACTCACAGTCGCGGATCCGGCGCGCCGCATCGGCGCCACGGTACGCTTCCGCGCCGACGGCTCGGATGCCGCGGACGACTTTCGCGGCGGCTTGAACCGCGCGGAGCCGACGGCCACCGGCAATCTCCGCCGGCTGCTGCAGCTCGTAAAACCGACGGACCCGGTCATCGATCAACTGAAAAAGCAGGTGGAGGAATACATCACGCTGCGCGATGCCGCGAAGACGCTCGTGCAGACAGACCACCACAAGGATAAGCAGAAATTTGCCGAGATGGACAAAGCGTACGCCGCCGCGGACAAAGCCTACGACCGGCTCATGCGCACGCTGCGGCCCGGCGGAAACATCCCCATGGTGCAATTGCTCGATGCGCTCCAGTGGGCGGCGGAAGTGAAGCGCGACCTGGAATTCTGCGATGGCAAATCGGCCTCGCTCGAGAAGCTGCCGCTCTCCGAGGTGCTCGAAATTGAAAATGGTCCCGACCCGATCAAAGACTTGGTCAAGCAACTCGAGCCCATCATTTCGCTGCGCGAATATCAGCGCGCCGTCGCCACCGCGCATACCGTGGCCAAGTGGGCGAAGAGCGAGCAGGTGCAGTATGCCAATCTGCTCAACAGCCGCCGCGAGATCCTCGGCCTGAAGCCATTTTTGCTCTCGGAAAAACTGAGCGAAGCGGCCTTCGGCCACAGCGAGGAAATGGTGAAGCTCAAATATTTCGCGCATGAATCCCCCGTGGAGAAAAACAAGACGCCGTGGGACCGCGTGCGCAATGCGCAGTTTGAGGGCGACGGCGGAGGCGAGTGCATCTACGCCGGCGGCCCGACCGCCCAAGCCGCGCACACCGGCTGGTGGTACAGCGACGGACACCGCCTCATCCTCTACGGCGGCGGCAACTCCCAGGGCATCGCCCGCTTCGGCGGCGGGACGTGGACGTTCATGACCGGGTCGTTCAAGAAATATCCGCTGTAGGGCACACGGGCGCGAGCACCCGTAACAGCCTTGGAAACATCTTGTTGTAGCAGGATGATCCACGCGGCATATTCGTTGCAGCACACACCGCTCCGAGAGATTTAGTCCACATGTCCGCTCCCATACCTGTCAATGAGGCTGCACGCTTGGAGGCGCTCCGGCGCTACCGCATTCTCGATACGCCGATCGAGGCCGCCTTCGATGATTTTGCCGAACTCGCCACCCAGATTTGCCAGACGCCGATCGCCACGGTGACGCTCATCGACGAGCACCGCCAGTGGTTCAAGGCGCAACGCGGGCTGACGGACCGGGAGACGCCGCGGGAACAAGCGTTTTGCGGCTACACGATTCTGGCCAATGATATTTTAGTGGTGGAAGATGCCAAGCTGGACACCCGGTTCGCCACCAATCCGCTGGTGCTCGGCTCGCCCCATATTCGTTTTTACGCCGGCGCACCGCTCACCGATCCGGACGGCTATAACCTGGGTTCGATTTGTGTCATCGATCGGGAGCCGCGGAAATTGACGGAGGCTCAAAGCCGCGCGCTACAGGCGCTGGCGCGGCAGGTGATGTCGCTGATGCAGCTGCGGCGCGTCTCCGCGGAACTGGCGGACACCCTCGCAAATGTGCGGCAACTGCGCAGCCTTTTGCCCATCTGCTCGCACTGCAAACACATCCGGAACGACGAGGGATACTGGAACGAAGTCACCGCCTACATCCGGGCCCACACGGGCGTGGAGTTTTCCCACGGCATCTGTCCGGACTGCCTGCAGGACCATTACCCGGATGTCTATGTCCGCATGGTGGCGCAGGGAAAAATCAAGCCGGCGCAGCGTCCGCCCAAACCGCCGGGGGAGACGAAATAGCGGCTCGCGGAGCAGCAGATTTTCGGCGCTTTCCGACGCTCAATTATTCGCCAACCCTTGCCCGGCGGCTAGTTTCCTGCATTCTCCGCGACCCGCATGAAAGCCTGGCTGCAACTATTTCGCGTCCCGAACCTGTTTACGGTTCCGGGCGATCCGCTCGCGGCTTTTTTAATCGCCTCGGGTGGACGCCTCGATGCACGCGTCGTGCCGGCCATCATCGCCAGCCTGTTCCTTTATTCCGCAGGCCTCGCGATGAACGACCTCGCGGACTACCAGGAAGATTTGCAGGACCGCCCGAAACGGCCGCTGCCGAGCGGCCGCATCACCCGCCAGGCCGCATGGACGGCGGTGCTCCTGCTGTCCGGCAGCGCCCTGGTGTGGCTGCACGTGTTCGGCGGGCAGTATGCCTTCGCCGTGGGCGTGGGGCTGCTGATCCACATCGCGCTCTATAACTTTCTCACCAAACGCATTCCGGTCATCGGGGCGATCAATATGGGCATCTGCCGGGCGCTCAGCGCGGCGCTGGGCGCCGTGGTGGGCATCGGGCCCGTCCTCAGCAACGCCACGCCCGTGACGATGATCTCCATGTCGAACCCGCCGCTCGGGCTGTGGCTGGCCAGCGCGCTGGGAAGCCTGGGCGTGCAATTCTTTCAGGCGGCGTTGATTTGCGGCGGGCTCATCGGACTCTACATCGCTGCCGTCACCAACCTCGCGCGGCATGAGACCAAGCCCACCTACCCAAAACTCGCGCGCCTCCTGCCCGTCGGCTCGCTGCTCGTCGGATACATCATCCTGAAGCAGTACACGGGGGCCATCTTTCAGGACCAATCACCGATGCTCTGGTTCGCCGGCATTTTCCTCTGCGCGATGAATGCCAGCGAACTCATGAAGGAGCCGCCACCGCCGCTGGCCCCGCGAATCGGCGGTTTCATCCGCATCCTGCCCGTGCTGCAAGCGGCCCTGTGCCTCGTGCCCACCGTGCCGACCCAGTTTCATAAAACGGCCGCGTCGTTTTTGTGCGCCGTCGCGCTGCTGGCCTGCGTGCCGCTGCACGCGTGGCTGGGCAGGAAGTTTTACGCGAGCTAGGACTGTTTAAATTGAGTGGTCGCAGGTCGCGATTCTTAGCGCGTCTGTAGCCGCAGCCGGGAGGCTGCGGAGAGCGCCTACGAAAATTCTGAGGCCGCTCCGAGAAGTCGCAGCCTAAATCCGCGGCCTCCCGGCCACGACTACAGACCCACAGAGCATCGCGAGCGGCTACAGTTTTCTTAAACCGCTCTAAGGAACGTCGCTTTCCAAAATCGCGAGCGTACTGCGCAGATTTTCCTCCACGGAATAGCGCGCCCCCTTTTCGAGAAGGTGCGCCCGAATCGCCGCGCGTCGCGCGGGATCAGACCACCCGTTGAGCGCACTCGCGAGCACCGGGATATCGTGTGGGTCCGCGAGGACTTCTCCATCTTTCCCCTGCTCCAGAATCTCCGCAAAGCCGTTGGCGGCCGTCGTGATCACCGGCAAACCGGCCGCGGCGGCCTCGAGGCACGCATTGGAAAATGGCTCGTACAGCGTGGGCAATACAAACGCATCGGCCGCCGCCAGCAGTCCCCGCATTTCCTCTGCACTTTGCGGGCCCAGGAAGCGAGCCGCCTCGCATTTCGGCAACCCGCGACGCCTCCCTCGGCCGGCCACCAGCAAAATTGCATTCGGCACGCAGCGCATCGCCTCCAGCGCAAAACGCAGCCCCTTGCGCTCCCAACCACTGCCGGCGAAGAGAACCGCATACTGCTCATCCGCGAGTTTGAGGCGGGCGCGCGTTTGTATGCGCAGTTCTGGCTCATCGCGCCACGCGGGCACGCCATTGTGCACCACGGCAATCCGCTCGGGCGGCGTGCCGAAGCGCTCGATAATCTCTCCCTTCACCATCGCGGAATTGGCAATGATGCGCCGGGCGCCGCCCGTGAAGAGCGCTTTTTCCAACGCCAGCACATCGCGATGCTTGCTCTGGAATCGACGCACCAGCCGGCTCCACCACGGGCCGGCACGACGCTCCAGCCAGGCCGCATGCACCCCGTCGCCGGCGCGATAGGCGTCGCATTCCCACACGCGCTCAAGGGAAAAAAGAAAGTCGCATCGACTGCGCGGATTCGCCGCTTTCAGCTCGTCCGCAAACGCGCCGGGCGTGCGCCCCGCCAGCCGAATGGCCTCTCCCGCCCAGGCCTGCTCCGGCCAGCGTCCGGAGGCGAAGAGCATTACTTCATGCCCGGCCTCGCGCGCCGCGGCGGCAAAACGGAGCAGGTAAGCTTCGGCGCCTCCCGTGCCGGAGAAACCGCGGCGGACAAGACCCAGTTTCATTTCTTGTGCTGAAATTTGACGCCGGTGAGGTGCCGGGCACCGGGCCCGCCGAAACGGGCTTCAAATTTGCCGGCCGATTTTGCGGTCAGCCGCATCGCGTGGGTGCCGGGAGCGAGATGCACGGGGAGGAAGGACCACTCCTTCCCCGCCGGCCACGTTTGCGCGCGGCCGTCCACTTCCACTTTCACATCCGTGGCTCCGTGAAATTGGAATTGATACACGTCGTCCTCCGGAACGTTGAACACGCCTTCGAGCGTAAAGGCCGAGTCGGCCTTCACGCCGGCGCCGGCGAGCCAATCACCCTTGGCTTCCTGCACCACCGCCGGCATCCCACCCTCGGACGTCACGACAAAACCAGGCTCCAGCGCTCCACCAGGCTCGTGGGCTGGCAGGGCCGTCGGTGGGATGACGCGCACCGTGACGGGCTCCCCCGTCACTTCACGTCCCCCCTCAAAAACCGCGACCGGCTGGATCGTCGAGGGCCCCTGTCCCAGGCGGCGCGAGTCGATTTTGGCGACACCCTCAGCGCCAGAAATGCGGGCAACGTCCCCAGACCAATGCCGCAGGATAATCTCCGACGCCCCCTTCGCCGACGCGGTGATGGTGAGTTCTTGATCCCACGGAGTTTCTGGCGCGGATGCTTTGGCCGAAACGCTTCCCGTTTGATTCTGAATCACGATGTGCACGGAATGCTCCGCGCGCGTGCCGATGGGATCATTCCCATTGGCCACCAGCGTGAGGGTATGCGCGCCGTCGGGTTGGTGGGTCGTGTCGAAGTTGAACGATGCGTCCGGCGCCGTTGCCGCGAGACGGCGGCCATCGAGGTGAATTTCCACGTTGGTCGCACTGAGACCTTCGCTCGCTTCCACCTTGGTGCGCATCGCGGTGAGTCCTTTGATCACGGCCCCTTCCTTCACGCCCGCGAGGCTGACCGACAAAGGTTTTTTCCATGGCGCGCACAGCGCATCGCCCACGATAAGCAACTGGTAGGGCCCCTCCACACTCTGGTAAAAAGACTCCGCGAGCGAGCAGCCCTGCGCATAGTACCAATGGATCAGCGGCGTCGGAAATTTGGATTGGATCGCGTAGGGCTCCATCACCGTGCCACTGGAGCCCGCCGCGCCGTGCCGGATGAACTCCGTCAGCGGCGTTTGTCCGGCACCCTCGCCATCGCCCAGCGCGCCACCCCAACTGGTGAGATGCTCGCAAATCGCTCCCGGTAAAATAGTACTACCGGATTTCCCCCAATCGAAATTCGCCGCGCCGATCACCGCGCCCATCACGTCGGCCTTGCCCGCCGGCAGGATGCCATCCTCCACCTTCGCGCTCACGTGGGCCTCGCCCAGCTTCTGCGCGGCAATTTCAAAGCCCCACTCGCGCGTCGCGGAACGCACATCCTGATTTTTCAAAAAGTAAACCGTTCCCCCGGGGTGCGTACCATCCGCGCCCGCGCTGCGTTTCAGCGCAGCGAGCGCCTCTCTCACCGAGTTCCCCTGCCCGCTCGTGTAGGCGAGCATGGTGGAGAGCAAGTAGTGCATGCCCTGATCCGGCGTGGTGGCCCGTCCGCCGGGCTGCCAGCCGACGAGACCACGAAAGCCGCTGGCCGGCGCGAGTTCGATTTTCACTTTGCGGGCCAGTGGCGCCAGCGCCTTAAAGTCCTCACGGTCGCGCAGGCCGTGGAGATCGGGATCGCGCGCCGCCTGCATCATGTCCCACCACCCGGCGTCAATCGCCTCGCGCAGGGCGCCGACCCCTTGCTCGAAATCCCCGAGCAGCGCGTAGACGCAGGCGAGATTGTAGAGAATCTCCGCATTCTTGGGGTGGGCCGATTTCAGTGCGAGCAGTGCGGGCAACGTGCCGCGCAGACTGGGCTCATCCACGGCGGCCTTCGGGTCCTTCGCATGCGCGGCTCCGGCCTTTTGCAGCGCTTCCATCGCCTCCCGGTAAGTCTTTTGCTCCTCAGCGGGCAGCGGTGGCTGGGGCGCGAGCGGCGCGCGGCCACGGAAGTAAAAGTTTGCATTCAGCCCCAGATACTCCGCGCTCTTTTTCTGCGTGAAAGCGTACAGATAAGTCAGCCCCGTGAGCGAGGCCGGCTGCGTGATCACCTTCGGGAGCTGCTTCCCGGCAAGGTCGGCGGAGACGTCGATCGCGATCGGAAAATCGGCGCTGTAGAGCAGGTAATCCAGCTGTGGCGCCAGCCCGCGCTGCTCCGCGGTGCGCAGCGCCGGGGCCAGGATGCGCGTGCGAAAATCCTCCACCCCCATGTGCTCGAACGAGGGAAGGTCTCGCAGCACCACGATGTGCGACGGCGGAATCTGCCGCGCGGCCGCATACTCATTGGCTAGGTAAGTAGAGGCCCAGCTATCGCCATTCACCACGAGCAGCGCATCGTCGGCCGCTTGGGCGCCGAGGGCGCCGGCGAGGATCAGAGTCGGGAAAAGCCTGGGCATGAAGGGCCTTTGTGAACATTCCGCGGGGAAACGTTCAACCTTGGAAGTTGGCCGATTTCTCCCCGCCGCACGGAGGCCCGCGTCTGGGAGCGGGCCCCTCGCCCACCCCGGAATCCTCCGGATTTCCCCTAATTCCTTCCTTTTGCAGAAACCCCCGCCACTCCCTTGCCCCCCGGAAAATCCCTGCATAGATTGACCGTTCTCACACTCATGGCTCTGACTTTTGCGACTAGTTTCAACGCGGATGTGCTCGATGATGCCTACCAGCGTTGGTTGAAGAACCCCGAATCCGTCGAACCCTCGCTCCGCGCCTTCTGCGAAGGCTTCCACCTCGGCTACGAACAATTCCAGCACCGCACGCCCGGCACGAACGGCGCCGCCCCGGCCGCCGCCCCGAAATCCGACGGCACCCTCCAGACCCGCGTGGATGGCCTCGTTTACGCCTACCGCACGCTCGGCCACACCATCGCCTGGACCAATCCCCTCGCCCGCCAGCGCCAGGAAAACGAACTTCTCTCCCTGCGCGAACTCGGCTTTTCCGACAAGGACCTCGATCTCCAGGTCAGCTCGAAATATTTCCTCGGCGGCACCTCCATGCCCCTGCGCGAGATGCGCGCCAAACTCGAGTCCATCTACTCCGGCGCCATCGGCTTCGAGTTCATGCACATCACGAACAGCCGCGTGCGCAACTGGCTCCGCGAGCGCATTGAAAATCGCGCCTCCTGGTCCGTCGATGCGAAGACCAAAAAGCGCATGCTGCGCCACATCATTAAGCTGGAGAGCTTCGAGCGCTTCCTGCACACCGTGGCCTACAAGGGCCAGAAGCGCTTCAGCGGCGAGGGTGCGGAGACGCTCATCTGCGGTCTCGATGCCGTCCTGGAAAATTGCCCGCGCCTCGGCGTGGAGGAAATCACCATGGGCATGGCCCATCGCGGCCGCCTCGCGGTCATCGTGGAATTTCTCAAGAAGCCGTATCACCTCATGTTCCGCGAGTTCGACCCGAACTTCGTGCCGGACTCCGTCTACGGCGACGGCGACGTGAAGTACCATCTCGGCTACGTGAACAAGCGCCTCATCAAGCCGAGCGGCGCCGAGGTGGAAGTGCGCCTGAGCGCAAACCCGAGCCATCTCGAAATCGTCAACCCCATCGTGATGGGCATGACCCGCGCCCGCCAGCGTCACCGCAACGACACGACGGAGCGCAGCAAGGTCGTCCCCATTTTGATCCACGGCGATGCCGCCCTCGCCGGCCAGGGCATCGGCCAGGAAGTGCTGAACATGTCGCAGCTCCAGGGCTACCGCGTGGGCGGCACGGTGCACTTCGTGATCAATAACCAGATCGGTTTTACCACGCTCCCCGCCGACGCGCGCAGCTCACAATACTGCACCGACGTGGCGAAAATGGTGGAGGCGCCCGTCTTCCATGTGAATGGCGACGACCCGCTCGCCGTGCGCTACGCCATGGAACTCGCCTTCGAGTTTCGCCAGCAGTTCAAGCGCGACGCGTTCGTGGACATGGTCTGCTACCGCCGCCACGGCCACAACGAAAACGACGAGCCCGCTTTCACCAGCCCGGATATGTATCGCGAGATTTCCTCGCACCCGAGCATCGGCACGCTGTTCCGCGACCAACTCATCCGCGAAGGTGTGCTCACCGCCGAGGAAGCCGAGGGCTACGCCAAGGAGCTGTGGAAGCGACTCGAAGACGCGCTCGCCGAGAGCGCCGCTGCCGCGCAAAAGAAAAAGGATGGCAGCAGCCGCGATGCGAAGCTGGAAGGCAGCACCGCCGTCCACCAGCCGCCGTACTCGCACGACCCGGTGGCCACTGCGATTCCAAAAGAAGCTGTCGGCCGCATCATCGAAGGCATTACCACGGTGCCCGCCGGTTTCAACGTGCATCCGCGGGTGAAGACCTTCGTGCTCGACAAGCGCCGGCAGGCCTACGATCGGGGCGAGGGCTTCGATTGGTCCACCGCCGAGGCGCTCGCCTGGGGCTCACTGCTGCTCGAGGGCACGCCCGTGCGTCTCAGCGGGCAGGACGTTCGCCGCGGCACTTTCAGCCAGCGCCACGCCTACTACTACGACACGCAGAACCGCACTCGCTGGTGCCCGCTCGCCAGCCTCGCGCCCGACCAGGCCAAGCTCTGCATCTACAACTCGCTGCTCAGCGAGGCCGGCGTGCTCGGCTTCGACTACGGCTACTCGCTGAATTTCCCTGCCATGCTCTGCCAGTGGGAGGCGCAGTTCGGCGACTTCGTGAACGGCGCACAGGTGGTCATCGATCAGTTCATCGTCAGCGCGGAATCGAAGTGGCAGCGCCCCAGCGGCATCGTGCTGCTGCTCCCGCACGGCTACGAAGGCCAGGGCCCCGAGCACTCCTCCGCCCGCCTCGAGCGATTCCTCCAACTCTGCGCCGAGGACAACATCCAGGTCGCAAATCTCACCACGCCCGCGCAGTACTTCCACATTCTGCGCCGCCAGATGAAGCGCGGCTTCAAGAAGCCGCTCGTGCTGATGACACCGAAGTCCATGTTGCGTCTCGAGGCCGCCGCCTCGAAGCTCACCGACTTCACCGAGGGTGGTTTCCGCGAAATCTTCGACGGCTCCGAAACGCTCAACGGCCCCGCCGATCAAGTCACCCGCGTGATCCTCAGCACCGGCAAGGTCCACTACGACCTGCTCAAATTCCGCGACGACAACAAAATCGGCCGCACCGCCTTCATCCGCGTGGAACAGCTCTACCCCATGCACCGCGAGGCGCTCAGCGCCGCGATGAAGAAATATCCGAACGCGAAGAAATTCGTCTGGTGCCAGGAAGAGCCTGAAAACATGGGCGCCTGGCGCTTCATGATCCCGCGCCTCAAAGAGCAACTCGACGGCAAGCTTCCCCTCTACGCCGGTCGCGACGAAGCCGCCAGCACCGCCGTCGGCTCCAAAAACGTGAGCGACGGCGAGCAAAAGAAACTCATCGAGCAGGCCTTCAGCCTCTAAAGCTATTTAGTCAGAACTGTCGCCGCTCGCGAATGCGGTGTGCGTCCGTAGCCGTGGCCGGGAGGCGGCGGAGAGCGGTCAGCGCATTTCCAAAACCGCTCGAATCTTCGGCACCACATTTGTGGTCCGACGCTCCGCGTCGAGGCTTATAAAATTAAGCCCGCACCCTAAGACGGTGCAACGAGCAGGAGCGTCGCCGCCGGGAGCGCCGACGTCCTCAGTCGGCTCTTTCCGGGCGAAGCGCCAAGCCAATTGCATTGCCATGTCAGCGCTCAAATCACGGCTGCCATCCGGATTCACTCATCCGCGCTTATCCGCGAAATCCGTGGTTTATTCTTAACCGCGGATGACACGGATGAGCACGGATAGCGGAGTGCGACTTCAAGGTCTCACCGCAACTCGCGTCCTGAAATAGCAATCCCATGGAGTTGGCGCTTCGCGCCGGAAAGAGCTGGCTGAGGACGTCGGCGCTCCCGGGACCGGCGCTTCCGCTCGAACCCACGCCCGTCATTCCACAGCTACCCCCGTCGCAAATTCCGCGGTGCCGGCAACTTTTCCAAGTCCACCGCCTCTGGTGCCAGCACCCCCTCGTGCGTATGCACCGTGAGCAGTGTCCCCTCCGCCACAATCGCCGCGCTCGTCGTATCCAAAAACAACCCATGCCCCGCCACTCCCGGGATGTGTGCCAGCACGTTTTGCAGCTCCCGCGCATTCTCAATCGCCGGATGCGCCGGGTCCCCGAAATGGCAATCCAGCAGCCACAGCCCTTGATCCGTCAGCAGCGGCTTCCCCGTTTCCTTGTTCAGCCGAATCGTGCCCCGCCCACCCAGCGCCGTGATTTGGGTCTTCACAAACCCCATGGCAAACGGCGCCACCTCGATCGGCAGCGGAAACGTCCCGAGCTTCGCCACCAGCTTCGTGGAGTCGGCAAAAATCAAACTCCGCCGCGAAGCCGCCGCCACCACCTTCTCCCGCAGCAGCGCAGCCCCGCCGCCTTTGATCAACTCCAACCCCGGCCCGATCTCATCCGCCCCATCCACCGCCAGATCCAGCACCATTCCTTCCGCCAAATCCACCAGCGGAATCCCGAGACTCCGCGCCAGCGTCGCCACCTTCTCCGACGTCGGCACCGCCACCACGTCGCGCAGCGCGCCCGTGTTTAAAGCCTCGCCGAGAAACCGCGCAAACCATTCCGACGTGGACCCGCTCCCGAGCCCCAGCGTCATGCCGGGACGCATCCACCGCAAAACCGCCTTCGCCGCCAGTTGCTTTTCTGCATCGATCTCGGCCTTCGATTTCATGCTCCGAGGACAAGCGGAAACCAACCCGGATGCAAGGCTCGAACGGAGATCCTTTGTATGGCCCCTACCGGATCGTCTCCCGCAGCGCCACCTCGATGGCTTCCCGGTATTTCTTATCCTCCGCCAGCCGATACGCCGCTTCCCGCAACAGCCGTGCAGGCGCCCCGGGGATCGCCGCCCCTTGGAGCAACATCTTCGTCGACGCCGCCATGTCCCCCTGGGTTTCAAGCAACTCCGCCAACTCCATTGCCAACAGCGCGTCCCCGGGCGTTCGGGTCATGCGCGCCTCCAGCACCTCGCGGCGCGCCTTGGGATCCGGCTTGCTAAATTCGGGCTTGGGAATCAGCCCGCTGTAAATCTGCCACGCGCGCTCATCCTTCTTCCACCCGTGGAGCAGCCCGAGCCATTTCGTCAGATCCTTCCGCCGGCGCTGGGCGTGGCTGGTCATCCACGTTTCAAACCGGCCCGGCGTCGACCATTGCGCAGCGTAACCGTAGAAAATCGCCGCATCCTCATCGGTCATCGGATCATTCGCGCAGTTCTCCCACCACAAGTCGTAAAACGCGCGGACCTGGTCATCACGCGTCTTCTGGTCCCGACCCTTGAGCTCGCTACCGAGCGCCTGCGCGCACACCAGCCCGAGCTGCGGATGATCTTTGATGTAGTTCATCCACAAAATCGGCAGGCCCGGCAAATTCCTGGTCGCGTGGATGGCCTGCCGCAGCACCTCGCCCCGCTGGCTGCTGGCCCGGTCAATGGCATCCTGCCACAATGCAATCGCCTCCGCTGGAAACTTCTGCCCGACCGCCGCCGCCTGCCGCATGGGCAACCAGAATGCCGCCGACGCGAGTTGCCGGACCGCCGCAAAATCCCGACTCCACCGCGAGCGGTCTTTCGGGTTGTCCGCCAGCGCGCGCTCTCCGGCATACTCCCGCATCCACGGGTCCAGCGGGAACCAGCGAAGCGCCGCGTCCCAATCCGCCAGCGTCGGCTTTGGTCCCCCGCGGGTCTCGCGGTTGAGCAGCATCGTCGGCGCCATCGCCGACCACGACCACACCACGCCGAGAAAAGGCAGGATCCACCACAACCCCACGCCCGCGGGAATGAACACCGTCCCGCGTGGCGCGGGCAACGGCTCAGCGCCCGGCCCCGGCGCCACGATCGGAAACGCCGCCGCCAGGAGCGCCAGCGCAAAGCCCGCCGTGGCCCATCGATGTCCCGGCACATCGATGAGCGCGTGCGCCAGCAGCGCCGTGGCTCCCGCAAATAATCCCGCGGTGAGGAAAAAGCTCCGCCGCTCCGCCCACGCCACGCGGAGCTGCCGCGCCATGAACCACCCCAGCGTCCCGACCAGCAGCGCCAGCGGCACGAAGCCCAGCTCCGTCAGCCATTGCAGCCAGCTGCTCTCCGGATGCAGCACTGTCTTTCCATCCAGATCCGCACGCAAATAGAGCGGAAAGAGGCTCGAGAACGTCTCCACGCCATGCCCAAAAATCGGTGCATCCTTCCACATCCGCGCGGCCTCGCGCCAGATGAGCAGACGGGTGTCCGTGGAGACCACGCCCGCCTCCGAGTTGAAACGCGCCAGGACCTTGGTGCCAAAGGTGAGCAACCCCGCCGCCGCCACCGCGGCTACCGCGAGCGAGACAATGATCGACGTCCGATCGCGCCGCCGCCACATCACCAGCACCAGAAACACGCCGAGGCCCGCGCCAAAGGCCAGCAGCCCGCCGCGCGATTTGCCCGTGAGCAACGCGGCCAGCGTCACCATCATTGCGACCGAACCGATGGCCCCCAAGACATACTTGCGCTTGGCAAACGCCCACCAGATGCAACCCGACAGCGCCACCGCTGCCATGGCGAGGAAGGACGACGTATGATTGCGATTTGGAAAAGGCCCCCAGCCAATCCACCCCTCCGTCTCGCGCATGCCGTAGATCGCACTGGGCCGTGCCGGATTCACCTTCATCAAAAAGCACACCACCGCCAGCAGCACGCCCGCGCCCGCTAAAATCCAGGCCACCCAAACGCGCCGCTGTCCGTCCGACGCCAGCGTGCGCACCCATTGAAACCATGTGACCGCCACCGCCACCACGAGAATGGCGTCCAGGACACGCGCGGGCTCCGGATGATGCGTCCACGGCAGCGGAATCTCCAGTTGTCCGCGCCACGTCACGCCGCCGAAGAGAACCGCCGGCGCGAGCTCCTTCGCCACCAGCAGCCCCGCAAGCCCGATCAGCCAAAATTTTGCTCCGCGCGAGAGCCGTGGCCAGGCCGGCGGGACCATGACCAAGCCCACCGTGAGCAGCAGCACGAGCAGCACCTGCACCACTCGATCCACCGCGCCAAAGAGCAGTGGCGCCAGCACCGCGATCGCCGCAAAGACCACCAGCGGCACGCACCACTTCCAGTCGAGATTGAGCCGCCACGAAGTGCGCCGCCCTTTGCGGCGGTGGCGGGTCCGACGGCGGCTGGGGGGAGGAGGTTCTCCGGTCATCGCTTACCCCAGCGTTCCATGGCTTTCACAAAGGCCGGGCGGAAGCATTCCGCCAGTCGCTGCCACTCGGCCAGCGTGCCTTGCTCGCGCGGCGCATGCAGCCGCCACGGGCGCGATCCATTGCAGCGCAGTTCGAGGTCCACCTGCGGTCTGACCTCGCCTTCCTCGCAAAATCCCACGCGCCGCAGCGTCTGCTCAAAGATGCCCCAAAATTCTTCGCCGCTTTCGCAGCGCTCGGCCTCCAGCACGAGCACCTTCGCCTGCAGCAGCGCGTACTGCACCGTCTGCCGCCGCCCGAGCATGCGCTTCACCTTGCGGTGGGCATCGACGAATGAATTCACGCGGTGGAAATGGCGCACCGCCGCCAGCGCCATGAGAAAGAATACACCCGCCCCGATCGCGATGGTGGTCGTCCCGCCTTGATTCCAAAAGATCGTCAGGCCGATCAGCGAAAGCACCACGCATACACCGTACAGGCCGATGAGGATACGCCGCTTGGAAAAGCCAAACTCCTGCAGGCGATGGTGGAAATGCTCGCTGTCCGCGGAAAACAGCGGAAATCCACGTGCCGCCCGCCGCGCCAACGCAAACAGAGTATCGAGAATCGGCAGGCCCAATCCGACAATCGTCACCAGCATCACCGCCGTGGCCGCGCCTTTATAAGAGTTGGCCAGCGAGAGGGCGGCGATGACAAAGCCGATGAGATACGCTCCGCCGTCGCCCAGGTAGATTTTCGCCGGCGGAAAATTGAACACCAGAAAGCCCAGCAGCGCCCCCGCCATCGTGAACGCAAACCACGCCACCGCGTAGTGCTCCGTGTTGGAGCCCACGATGCCGATGGTGAGCGCCATGAACATCCCCAGCCCGCCCGCCAGTCCATCAAAGCCATCGATCAAATTGACGATATTCGGAATCGCGATGAGCCAGAAAATCGTGACGGGGCCCGACATCCATCCCAGTTCCACCCGGGTGCCGAAAATCGAAAATCCTTCAATCGTGAGCCCCATGGTCCACACCGCCGTCGCCGTGGCAATTTGGCCCAGCAGCTTTTTCCGGGCGCCCAGCCGCGAGACATCGTCCCACAGCCCCAGTCCGTACATCATGACTGAGCCAACGAGGATGGGGAACCAATCGGAGGTCCGCCCCGGCTGCATCTGAAGAATGACGATGAGCGCCAGGGAAATCGCGAGCATCACCGGCATGCCGCCGAGCCGCGGGATCGGCGTGGTTTGCTGCTTGCGCGATTCATCCGCGACATCCAGCCCCACCCCCGCATGCGCCAGGTGAATGACCCACGGCGTGGTGATCACCGCCAGGATAAAACCGAAGATGAAAAAGAACAGCGCGGTCGCCATCATGGGCGCACTCCTCGGTTGATTTGGGCTGCTGGCGTTTTCAAGCGCGGCGAGTTTAGCAGTCCGACCGCACTGCGCAGTCAGAAAAAATCGGAACGTGATGGTAAGGATGCGGCAATGCCGCCCTGCGAGCAGCTGCCAACCTCACCTTTTATCGCGTCGTTCCGCGGAAGGAGTGCAGCACGGGGTCTCCATTCCCGACTATCACTGGGGCGGTCGCGACTGGTGGCGTTGATACCGCCACGGTCGATGGCACCACGGTTGGCACGGTGGCCACGGCCACTGGCTCCGGATTTTTCTCTCCGCGCGCGATGCGCTTATCCAGATCCGTCAGCATGCGCGCCACGTAGCGGTACTTCCGGCGACCGCTGAGCAGACTCCGGCTCTCCTGGTCCTCACCCCAGCGAAGGATTTCGATATCCACCGTGCGCACGCCCCAGTCGTTCATGGCCGACTTGCTTGGCTTGTAGAGGTCGATGGTGTTGCGCCCCGAGAGCGCCCACCCGATGTCGTCCACTTCGCAAATCTCTCCGGTCTGAATGATACGGAACTGCGTCCCAGCCGGCCAGCGCGACCAATCGGCCGCCGCACTGTGAATCGCTCCGTACCGCAACTGCGTGCCGAGGCAGGTCTGGCAGCCATGCACCAGATGGTCCGACTCCGTATGCGTATAGGCCGTGGTGCGGACATGCTGCACCGGCGTCCGGGCGATCGGCTTCTCGTATTTCGGCAAAGGACGCGCGCAACCGAACAACAAAACCGCCGCAGACAAGGCGGCGAGGCGAAGCGAGGAGAGAGGCATCGCCCGGCGGCTATACCGAATTCACTCGCGAGAGCCAAGCACGAAGTGGCCGGAAAATGGTCTACACGTGTTTCTGCCCCGCCTGCCACTGCTGCTGCAAACCCAAGCGCGCGACTTGAGCAGGCCGAAGGTTTTACGCGGACCAAGAAAAGCTAGGTGCTGGCACACATCGCCTAGTAGCGCGCCTCGTATTCGATTTTCTCCTCGGACCAATCCGGTGACGCATGCGAAGTCCCATCCTCTTCAAAGCGACCGGCGATTCCCGCAGAGCCAGGATTCTCTCGATTTTCTGCGCAGGCGTCATTTTCCGCAGCCCCTCGATTTGCACGGGATGCATCGGCTCACGATAGGGGTTGGGATCAGCTTCAGCCATCCCGGAAACCTTAGGCCTCAGCCGCACCGAACGAAAGCGCAAACACCCTATACTATCGCTCTACCTTTGGCAGATTCCACACTAACGAAGAGCCCGCCAGCGGGCCTCCGTGGCCGCCGACGGGCTACAAATTTCGCTCCATCGCTCTTTAGTTAAGAGCTCGCGACGATGGGCTAATCATCATCGTCGTCGTCATCGTGCTTCTTCTTTTTATCCGTCGTGGTCGTCGTGGTCGTCGTGGTTTCCTTTTCCACGATGGCCGGAGCTGGACGCTCCACGATGGTCGGACGCTCGATCACTTTCGGCGCGGGGCGCTCAATGACCCTCGGCGCGGGTCGCTCCTTCACCACAGTGTGGCGCTCGACCGTGGGGCCTTCCGCGATCGGCACAGGCCGCTCCACGGTCGTGGTCCGGGTACTCTCGCCCTCGAGGGCTTCTGGGGCCGCCTGTGGGGCGGCAGTTCGACGAACAATCACCTTCGAAACCACCAAACCCTCCGGGCCGCGGGTGTAATAGAAGGTCAATGGTTCGCCGGTGCGGACGCTTTCGCGCGTGACCACGTTGCCCACTTGATCGACCCACTGGGTGGTTCTCGAAAAGTGATACCGGATTGGTGTAGTGGATGTTTCGGTGCGAACCGCCAGGACGTCGGCATCGAGGCCAGTGATCGTGCCCGTGGCCTCAATCGGCGGTGCGTTCACGGCGGCAACTTCGCCGGCGGGAAAGGTTTCCTTCTCGCGGATGACCTCCTGCGCTTGGGCCGACAGCGCGAGGAGCGCGCCGCCAGCGGCGAGGAGCAAAATGGGTTTTGTTGTTTTCATAAGCTGTTTACGGTTTTGCCCGGGAGCGGGCACTCGTGGTTTCAGAACGGGTATCGCAAGGACGAAACGAGGTGGCCGTGGGCTCGAGTACTTCGTGCTCCATCCTTCATAAACGCAGGGCGCTGAGTTCATCCGTTTCCGGTTTGGGCTGGCCATGGGTCCGCTCGAAATTCCGATGCGCACTTTGCTTTCCCGGCTCCGTCAACGACTGCTCTCCCCGGTGGATGGCGCATCGCTGGTCTTCTTTCGGATCGCGTTTGGCGTCATCATGCTTTGGGAAATCATCGCTTATTTTCAGTATGGCTGGATTCAGGAATACTGGATCGACCCACCGTTTCATTTCACCTACCCGGGATTCGATTGGGTGCAGCCGTGGCCGGGGAACGGGATGTATATTCACATGGCAGTGCTCGGGGTGCTCGCCGTCTGCGTCGCGGTGGGGTTTTGCTATCGGGCGAGCGCGACGCTCTTTTTCCTCGGCTTCGCCTATACGTTCCTGCTGGAGCGGGCACGGTATCTGAACCACTTCTATTTCGTTTGTCTGGTCAGCCTGCTGATGATCTTCGTGCCGGCGCACCGGGCATGTTCGCTGGATGCGCGGTGGCGGCCGCAGGTGCGATCGACGATGGTGCCGCGCTGGTCGCTGTGGCTGCTGCGGTTCCAACTCGGAGTTGTCTATTTCTATTCGGGCATGGCGAAGCTCAACTCGGACTGGTGGCAGGGCGAGCCGCTCCGCTCGTGGCTGGCGCCGTTGCACTCGGCGCCGTTTGTCGGGCCGCTGTTTACCGCGCCGGCGACCTTCACGTTCGTTGCGTGGGCGGGGATGTGCTTCGATTTGTTCATCGTGCCGCTGCTGCTGTGGCGCCGCACGCGGCCCTTCGCCTTCGCGGCGGCACTCTGCTTTCACGTGACCAATGCGTGGTTCTTTACCATTGGAATTTTCCCGTGGTTTTCGATTGCGATGACGACGCTCTTTTTCGAGCCGGATTGGCCACGGCGGGTCATCGCTCGGATGCGGAATTTTTGGGGGAAGCGCCTGGACCTCAGGCCCTCGCTGGCGACGCGCACATGGGTGCCGACGGCGCATCCGCGGCTCGCGCTCACTTTGCTGGGCGTCTATGCGGCGTTCCAGCTACTGTTTCCGCTGCGGCATTGGCTGTATCCGGGCGACGTCGCGTGGACCGAGGAAGGCCATGAATTCTCCTGGCGGATGAAGCTGCGGGGCAAGGTGGGGCAGGCGAGGTTTGTCGTGCGTAATCCGGCCACACAGGAATTGTGGTTTGAAATGGCGGACGGCTGGCTCATGCCGTGGCAGGCGAAAAAGATGAACACCCGGCCGGACCTGCTGCGACAGTTTGCCCGCCATCTGGCGACGGTGACGGAAAAGAAAATCGGGGCGCCAGTGAAGGTGCGGGTGGAGTCTTCGGTAAGGCTGAACGGGCACACGCCGGGGCCGCTGGTGCTTCCGGAGGCGGATTTGTCAGATACGCCGTATGAATTGGGGCCCTCGAAGTGGATTACCAAAGAGCCTTCGGCCAGCGAGGACGTGGCGGCAATCCCGCTGAAGGCATCGACGGTGCAAGCTGGAGCACAAGAGTAAAATCAGCCCGCCGGCCTCCCAGCCTCAGGAAGATTCCGTAGGAGATTTTCCGATGCCCCTCTGGTTCTGAAACTTATGAAGATGCTACGTAACATTATAGAAATTATAAACCATACGCGCACCTCGCATTTTGGATGCGATGCATCGAATGTGAACACGATTGCCCAAAACGAAGAAGAACGTCTCCGGAAGGAGCGTGGGAGTCTGCACGCGCGTTGCATTGCCCTGAACCTGGAGCAGCGAAAGATGCTGCAGGGGGTTTTGGGCGCGCGGGAGGCTGAGTCGCCGGAGGATGCGTCGGTGGCCAAAGTGCGGGCGCTGCGGAAGTGCGCGTCGCTCCAGGCGGAATTCTTGCGGGTGGTGGGGGAATTGCGAGAAGTGGGGCGGCGGCTGTTGCCGGCCAAGCAAGTGGCCAGCTCCTGAAGGTGTTTTGGTAAATCGACCAAGGCGGACGGGGAAGCTTTCCGGCATTTGCCAAGGGCGGGATTTTTGAGCACAGTCGGCGGCTCATGAATCGTCCCGCCTTTTTCCTCACTGTGGCCACGTTGCTGGCGGGGGGTGCTTTGGCCGGGGCAGCGGTAAAACCGGAGGCGCTGATGGCCGAGGCGGCAGAGCTGCAGCAGCGGGGGGAAAGCTCGGAGGCCTTTAAGAAGTGGGAGAAGGCGGGAGAGCTTTTTGCGAAGAAGAAAGACGACGCGGGCGAATTTGACGCGCTGCTGCGGCAGATCGCGGCGTGCCAGGCTTTGGGGCAGCAAAAAATCGCGCTGGCGAAACTGGACCGGATGGATGCGCTGGCCGGAAAAGACCAGCACCGGATGGCAGCGGCGAAGGGCGCGCGCGGGGCGGTCTCGATGTACGCCCGACAGGCCGGGGCGGCCGAGGATCTTTTAAAAGAGAGCGCCAAGCTCGCGCGGGCCACGCATGACGATGCGCTGGCAGCGGCGGCGCAGCATAACCTGGGGCTGATGCTGGCGGGAACGGGGCAGGCGCCGCAGGCGCTGAACGCACTTGAGGAAGCCCTGCGGCTGGCAAAGAATTCCGGAGACACGGTGCTGGCGGCCCGCGTGCGCAAGGCCATAACGGACGCGCATCTCGCGGCGGCAGGATACCCGGAGGCGAAGACGGCGGCGAACGAGGCCATCGAAGCGGCCCAGGCGCTGCCCGACAGCCATGAAAAAGCCTTTCTCCTCATGAGCGGGGCCACCGCGCTCGACCACATCGCTCGCGAGGCAGATGAACACGACAATGCGCTGCGGCTGCGTGCCTTCACGCTGCACGCGGAAGCGGCGGCCATTGCGGCTCGTATCGCCGATCCCGTGGCGCAGAGCTACGCGCTCGGCTACCAAGGAGGGCTGTACGAATTTGAAGGCAAGCTGCCGGAGGCGCTCGCGCTCACGCACCGCGCGCTCGCTCTGGCGCAGCAAGCCCAGGCGCCGGATTCTGTGTACCGTTGGCAATGGCAGGCGGCGCGTATCCTCGCCAAGCAGGGCGATCGCGATGCGGCCATCGAGGGCTATCGCCGGGCGGTGGCCACGCTGCAGGGCGTGCGCAATGATGTGGCCATCCGGTTTGGTAACCGGAATGCGGGCTCTTCGTTCCGGGAGGTGGTGGGCAATCTCTACGTGGAACTAGCCGGCCTGTTGTTGCAGCGGGCGGACACCGTGACGGACGATGCCGAACGGCAAAAACTCTTCCGCGAAGCGCGGGGCACCTCGGAGCTGCTGAAATCCGCGGAGCTGGAGGATTACTTTCAAGACGACTGCGTGAGTCTGCGCAAATCGCTGACCAAAAGCGTCGAAAACATCGATGAGCACGCGGCGGTGATCTACGTCATCGCGCTGGCGGACCACTCGGAAATTCTCGTCTCGCTGCCGACGAGCGGCCCGGTCAAGGCCGGGGAAGCGGCGCCGCCGGGACGCATCGAGCGCTTCAAGACCACGCCGAATGACGAGCTCCTGATGAACACGGCGCGGGACTTCCGCACGAACGTGGAAGACCGCACGTCCTTCACCTATCTGGAGCAGGCGCAGCAGCTCTACACGTGGCTCATCAAGCCCGTGGAAGGCCTGCTGGCTGAGCACCATTTCACCACGCTCGTCTTTGTGCCGGATGGTGCGCTCCGCACGGTGCCGATGGCGGCCCTGCATGACGGGAAGCAGTTCCTCATCGAAAAATACGCGGTGGCCGTGACGCCGGGCCTGGAATTGATGGAGGCGAAAAAGCCCACGGAGGTGCTTTCGCGCATGCTGGTGAGCGGACTCACGGACAGCGTCCAGGGCTTCTCCGCGCTGCCGGCCGTTTCGGCGGAACTGGATCGGGTGACCAAGATTTACCACGGCGCGAATACGCTGAAAGACAAGCAATTCAGCACACAAGCCGTGAGCGACCAACTCAAGCAGCAGGACTACTCCATCGTGCACCTGGCCACGCATGGCGTTTTCAACAGCGACGTGCGCAAGAGCTTTGTGCTCACGCACGACAACCAGCTCACGCTGGACGATCTCGAACGGCTCATCCGTCCGGGGCAACTGCGCGATCATCCGCTGGAGCTGCTCACGCTCAGCGCCTGCGAGACGGCGGCGGGCGATGACCGGGCCGCGCTGGGGCTGGCAGGCGTGGCGGTGAAAGCGGGCGCGCGCAGCGCCTTCGCGTCGCTGTGGGCGGTGAATGACCGCGCCTCCGCCTCGCTCATCGCGGATTTTTACACCGAGCTGCAAAAGCCGGGCCGCAACAAGGCGCAAGCGCTGCAAACCGCGCAGCGCAATCTCTTCAAGGATCCCCGCTTCGAGCATCCCTGCTACTGGGCTCCCTATCTGATTATCGGCAATTGGCTGTGAAAGGCAAAACCCCTCATCCCCTGCTCCAGTGGCTCGGCAAACTTCTGCGCAAACCAGCGGTTGGATGCCTCCTGATCAGCCTCGCCGTCACCGGCCTGTTGCTATTCGTCCGGTCGATGGGATGGCTTCAGCGACCGGAACTCATCGCCTACGACAGCTTCGTGAAAAGCCGGATGAAGCCGGACTCCAAAGACGGGCGCATCGTGCTGGTGGGGATGACCGAGAAAGATTTGGCCGACTTCGGATTCCCGATTCCGGACGCTGATTTGGCCAAGGTGCTGAACGCGGTAAAAGCGCAACAACCGGCTGCCGTGGGCCTCGATATGTACCGGGACCTGCCCGAGCCGCGGCTCCGGGAAGGACAAAGTTCCGCCGGCTACGATGAATTCCAGAAGGTGCTGAAAGACTGGGACCGTATTTTTGGCATCGAGCGCGTCGGCATCGTCAGGGCGCCGGCAGCGCTCCGCGACACGGAGCGCGTCCTGGCAAACAATCTGGCCAAGGATGCTCAAGTGGACGGCGTTTTTCGGCGCGGCCCGGTCTTCATCGAAAAAGGAGTGCCCCAGCCGATGCAGAGTCTCAGCCTGGGATTGGTCCTGCAGTACCTGGATGCGCGGGGCGTCGACTATGGATTGGAAAACGACGCCAAGGGCCGGACGGTCCTGCGGCTGAACAAAACGACTATTCCCCGGCTGGAGAGCGACGCGGGGGGATATGTGGGGCTGGAGGTCGCCGACTACGAATACCTGCTGGATCTGGCGGAGCCGCTGAATTTTGGCGTGACGGAAAGAAATTCCCGCGATCCGCTGGGCCAGTTTGGCACCAATACGCCCTACGATTTCAGCTACGGCGATGTGCTCCGGGGGAAGGTTCCTGCCGGCGCCTTCACGGGAAAAATTGTGCTGCTGGCGACGGTGATGCAGAGCATCAAGGACAGCAACCCCACGCCGATCCACGACAACTTTCGCGGGGTGCAGCAGCACATCGCGATGATTCATCAACTGCTGGACATGGCTCTGAACGGGAGCCAACCAATGCGCTGGTGGCCGGAGTGGGCCGAGATGCTGTGGATCGTTTGTTTCACCCTCGCGGGAGGTGGTCTGGGGCTGTGGCTGCAGACGCCGTGGAAGCTTGTCCCAGCGCTGGCGGCGCTCCTGACCGCCCTCTATTTTTCCGCGTCATACGCATTCGAACACCGCTATTGGATTCTCCTCGCAGCGCCGGCCCTGGGCACGCTGCTGGCTGCGGCGCTGGTGACATCCTATGTCGTGGCGCTGGAGCGGGCCAACCGGCGCGCGGTGCAGACGATCCTGGGCAAGCACGTGTCCAAGAAAGTGGCGGAGACGCTCCTGCAGCAGGCGGACGTTTTTCTCGCGGGCGGAAAAATGCCGCCGCGTTCCAACACCGTGACGGTCATCTTCACGGATTTGGCTGGCTTCTCGACCGCCTCGGAAAAACTGACGCCGGAGCAAACGCTGCGCTGGCTGAATGAATACATGGATGTGATGGTCGGCCTCGTTGAGCGGCACGATGGCAGCGTGAATAAATTCATCGGCGACGCCATTATGGCCGTGTTTGGCGCTCCGCTGGCGAGCAACGACCCCAAGCAACTCGCCCACAGCGCGGCCCAAGCCGTGCGGTGTGCCCTGCAAATGCGCCGGGAGGTTCCAATCTTGAATGAACGCTGGCAGAAGGATTCGCCCGATCTGCCGCCGGTGGCCATGCGGGTGGGCGTGGTGACCGGAGAGCTGGTCCACGGCAGCATGGGAACGTCCGACCGCATGGAATGGACCGTCATTGGCGACACCGTCAACCGGGCCAACCGCCTGGAAGCCGCCGGCAAAGAGATCAAAGATCAACTTTCCGGGGAAGAAAAGCTGTGCCCGATCCTCATAGGACCAGAAACCTTTGAGCGGGTAGGCCACTTATTTGTGACCGAACCCGTCCCGAATATGGCCTTGAAAGGCATCAGTGAACGCGTAACCGTTTATCGCGTGCTCTCAGAGCTCGCGTCTCCGCCACCGCAACCAAACCAGCCGTTATGAACGCCCGCCTGCTCCTCGTTGCCCTCTCTTCGACCTCGTGCGCTGTTCTCGCCCAGGATCCCGCGTCCGCCAAGCCGGCGGCTGGGACCCCAGCCGCGGAAAGCGCTGCGCCGGCGAATCCCACCACGCCCCCGGCCAATCCACCCACTCCACCCAAACGTACCCTCCTGAAATATACGCCGCCGAAGGAGACCGTGGCCGGAAAGCGGCTCGACGGCGATGGAGGCTCCCGCAACGAACAGAAATACAAGCTGCCAAAGTGGCTCTACACGCTGACTCCGACCAGCGGCAAAGGGCTAACGATGTCGGCCCAACCTTCGCTCTTCACCTTTCAAAGCGACGGCGTGCCGCTGGAGTATCGAGTGACGATTTCCGAGCCATCCAATCCCAAACCGCTCTTTATTTATGCAGCCTCCAGCTCGGCGGCGGGAATTCATCGCGTGGACCTCTCGCAGTTCAACATCACGCTGAAGCCCAATGTGGATTACCAGTGGAACGTGGCCATTCGGCCCGATGCGAAAAATCGCTCCAGCGATCTGATCGCCAAAGGGGCCATCAAGCGCATCGAACCGCCGGCCGAGGTAGCGGAAAAACTCAAGACTGCGCCTTCGGCGGACTATGCCGCCATCTACGCGGAAGCCGGCCTGTGGTATGACGCGCTCGCGGCGATCTCCGATCAAATTGCGGCCAATCCGCAGGACAAGGAATTGGTGCAGATGCGGGATAGCTTGCTGCAACAGGTGGAACTGAAGCAGGCGGTGGGCGGGAGATAACGAAGCGCCAACAGCAAACGCGCCGTGCCACTGCGACCTCCCGGCCGCAGCTACGTCGCTGCCCGCGGCGGCGACGGGTATTTGCTAACAGCAAAGCCACCAACTTCCTGATCCAAGGATTGTTTCATCCGGGGATAGGTTGAGGGAGCGCGCGCCACCCGCTCCCCTGCCCTTTTTTACCTCCACCCATCGATCATGCTCCCAGCCCACTCCGTCACCCTCCGTGGACTTTTCCGTCTCGCGAGAAACCTTGGTCTCGCCACGCTGCTCGCCGGCACCACTCAAGCCGCCATTCGCGGCTGGAATGAGGCGGGCACCGACTACAATACGCCGGGCAACTGGATTGGCGGACTGCCGGTGGCGGGGGATGCGATTCAGTTTCTTTCGGCGCGTGGGACGAATCCAAATCTCTCGGCGTCGGCGACGGTGGGGCAGGTGTTTTTCCTCGCGGGCGGCACGGGCTACACGCTGAGCAGCGCGGACTCGCTGGCGGCGAAACTCACGGTAACCTCGGGCGGCACGGGAACGGGCTTTGCGGCGTTTGAGATTAGCGCGCTGGGCCTGACCACGATCTCGGCCCCGGTGATCCTCGGGGCGGCATCCGGCTTTCAGGCGGTGAACACGTATGCGGGATCCGCGCTCACGATCTCGGGAAATATTTCGGGGTCGGCAGCGGCGGGGCTCACGAAACAGTCGATGGGCACACTGACCCTCTCGGGCGACAACACCTTCACGGGTGGCGTGAACCACCAGGGGCAGGATGGCTTTGCGTCGAGCCGGCTGAATATCAACAGCCCGACGGCGCTGGGCACGGGGCTTTTCACGCTGGGCGCGGGCAACAATGGCGTAAGCATCGACAACACGAGCGGGGCGGCGATCACCATGACGGCGAACAATGCCATTTCGCTGAGCACGGGGAGCTTCACGTTCCTCGGCACCAATGATCTGAATCTCGGCGCCGGTGCGGCGACGATGACGGGGAACATGACGATGACCATCAATGCCGGCACGCTGACGTTTGGCGGGGCGATTGGGCAGAGCGCAGCGGCGGGCATCACCAAGGCGGGGCTCGGGACGCTGGCGCTGCGCGGGGCGAACAACTACACGGGCACGACGACGATCAATGCCGGCACGCTGCTGCTGGACATGAGCGCGGGGGCTTCACTGCCCAGTGGGGCGGCGGTGACGTGGAGCGCGGGGAGCCAGGCAGGCGGGCAACTCCTCGTGAAAGGCGCGGCGGGCGGCAGCACACAGACGCTGGCGAATCCGACCTTTAACAGCGGCTCCAACCGGCTGACGTTTGATACGTCCGTGGGCGGAACGACGCTGACGGTCGGCAGTACGTGGACGCGCAACAACAGCAGTACGCTGAACATTTCGCTCAGCGGCGCGGGCGCGGTGCTGACGTCGGCGCCGACCACCACCAACAGCATCATCGTGGGAAGCAATGGCGCGTTCGCCACGGTGACGGACGCCGCGGGGGTGGTCGGTTTTGCGACGGTGAACGCCGGGAATGTGGAACGGTATGGCGGAGCGACGCCACTCGCGGCGGCGAGTAACGCGAGCACCACCAATTTTGTGACAAAGGTGGGCGATGCAGATTATGCCGGAAACACACTCACGCTCGCGGCGGGGACGCACATCTGGAACACCCTGCAACTCGATACCTCCGGTGGTGCGGGCGTGCTGGATCTGGGCGGCACCACCCCGACCTTTACCGCGCGCGGGGTATTGATGACGGGCGGGAATGATTTCACTGTGCAGAATGGGCAACTCGGCGGGACCAGCACGGAATTGGTGGTGCATCATTACGGCACCGGCACGCTGACGGTGAACAGCAAGCTGGGTGGCCTGACGAAGGCGGGGCCGGGGGCGATGATTTTGAGCAGCGCGAACACCTACACGACGGCGACGCTGGTGAATGCGGGCACGCTCTCCCTCACGGGCACGCTGGGCAATTCGGCGGTAACCGTGGCGGGCGGCGTGCTCAACCTGCAGAGCGTGGGCGCCATCAGCCAAAACACGCTATCGGTCGTGGGCGCGGGCACGCTGAATGAGACGCAGCCGAATGCGATCAGCGGGGGCGCGGCGCTCACGGTGAACAATGCGCTGGCCGTGGCGAATCTGTCGCAGCCCGCAAACTATACAGGGAACACCACCCTCTCCGCGGGCACGGTAAACCTCGGAAATGCCGGGGCTTTTGGCACCAGCGCGGTGGCGATGAATGGCGTGACGGTCAGCGCGACTACGGACCTCAGTGGGGCCAATGCGATCGCCAATACAGTGTCGCTGGGCGCGAGCAATTTCTTTGCGGGCACCAATAACTTGGAACTGTCTGGGCCGGTTACGGAGACGGGAACAAGAACGCTGTTCAACAATATCGCGGGCGGAACGCTGAAGTTTTCCGGCACGATGGATCTGTCCGCGAGCGCATCGAATTTCACGCTCACGCTCTCGGGCTCGGGCCAAACCACCATCACGGGAAACATCGTGAATTCAGGAGCCGGCGCGGCCTCGCTCCTCACGTTTGGCGGCACGGGACTGCTGACGCTGAGCGGCTCGAACAGCTATGGCGGCGTGACGACGGTGAACAGCGGCGTGGTGCGACTGGCCAGCGCGGGCGCCCTGCCGGGAGGCATGGGCGTGGCGGGCGGCACGGCCAACCTCACGCTGAATGGCGGCGCGGTGGAACTGGCCGCGGGCGACTTCAGCCGCCCGCTCGGCACGGCGGCGGGGCAGGTGCAGCTCGGCATTTTTGGCGGCGGCTTCAGCGCGTTCGGCGGAGACCGCGTGGTGAATCTCGGCGGCGCGGGCGCGGCGTTGACGTGGGGTGGCACGGGCTTCAACGCATCGGCGATCCTGATGCTCTCCTCACCTCTGGCGAATGCCACGGTAGATTTTCAAAACAGCCTCGTGCTGGGCACGACGGGGACGAATTTGCGCACCGTCCTGGTGGCGAATGGCACGGCGGCGGTGGATGCAAAAATCAGCGCGCCGATCACGAGCAGTGGCGGCACGCAGTCCCTGGCTAAAGCGGGAACGGGTACGCTGCTGCTGACCGCCGCAAATACCTACAGCGGCTCCACCAATGTGCTCGAGGGCACGCTGCGCGTGAGCACCTCCGGCTCGCTGAGCGGCAGCGCGGTCACGGTCTCGCCCGGGGCGCGCTTCAGCTATGATAATGGGACCACCCCGCTGACGGTGCCGCTGACGCTGAATGGCGCTCCGGCACTGGGACGCGCCACGCTGGCGGGCACCGGCATCATTGCCTCCGCGCCGTTCTTCGACAGCACGGCGGATGTGCTCTCACCCGGCAATGCGGCGCCGGGCATCCTGGGCTTCAGCCCAGTGCAGAGCTGGACCTCGCTCACGTACGCGTGGGACCTGAATGACTTCACGAGTGCGACGGCAGGGACGGCGTTTGACCAACTCGCGCTTGGTGGATCGCTCTCGCTCTTTGGCGGCGCAGGGAGCTACCGACTGGAGATTACTTCCCTCACGGCGCTGAACGTGCCGGGAGCCGTGCCGAATTTTTCGGAGACCACACGCACCTGGAATATTCTCACTGCTGGGGCGGCGATTGCGGGCTTCGATGCAGCCAATTGGACCATCGACACGAGCGGGTTCGTCTCTTCACCGGCCGCCACGGGCACGTGGTCGCTGGGACTGAACGGCCCAGGCGACGCGATCGTGTTGACCTACCAGGCGGTGCCGGAACCAGGCGTAGCGGCGCTGCTGCTCGGTGGCCTGGCCCTGGTCTCCCGCCGGCGTGGGATGCGGCGCGCATAATTCCGCTTTGGCATTCGGGGTCCATCCCGTCTAATGCCACCGCATGCGAAACATTGGCACTCTGCCCACCGACCAGGAAGCGACCCGCTTCAGCGGCGCGCTCTACCTTCGAGGGATCGAGAATGACGTGGAGTCGGAGGACGATGGGACGTTTTCCATCTGGGTGCATGATGATACGCAGTTGAACGAGGCGCGGGCGTTTCTGGAGCGCTTCCGCGCCAACCCCACCGCCGAGGATTTCGCCAAGGCGCCGGCGGCCGCGGAGAAAGTCCGGGCGCAGGCGGAGCGGACCGAGCGGGCGCGCGGCGCCAACGTCATCACGCGCGAGCGCATGGAATATGAGCGCAATTTCCAGGACTTCGCGTGGCTGCCAATCCTGATGATTGTCGTCTGCGTGTCGGTGGCGATTCAATCCGACACCATTTTGCATGAAGCGCCCCCGCGGGGAAAAGCCACGTGGATCGACTGGCTGCAGATCGCCAAATTGCCCTGGCAGTTCGCCTTTCTTCCAGAGGTCCAGCGCGGCGAGGTGTGGCGGCTCGTCACGCCGATCTTCGTCCATTACGGGGCACTGCATCTGATATTCAACATGATGTGGCTGCGGGATCTGGGCACCTTCACGCAAAACCGTTTTGGCGCGCTCTATTTCGGGGTGCTGGTGCTGGTGATCGCCGTGGTCTCGAATTTTGCCCAGTATGCGTGGAGTGGGCCGTTCTTCGGCGGCATGTCCGGCGTGAACTACGGACTGCTGGGCTTTTTATGGATTCGGGGCAAAGTGGACCGCTTCGTCACCTGGCGCATTAATCCCATGGTCGTCCAACTGATGCTGGTGTGGTTTTTTCTCTGCTTCACGCCGCTGATCCCGAATGTGGCGAATTCAGCACACTTTGCGGGGCTCGCCGTCGGAATGGCGTGGGGCTTCGTGAGCGGGAAAATCTCCTCCGGCCGGCGAACGTGAGCCTGAGCGCTGAAAATTAATCCGCTGAGAGCGGGGGAAAAGCTCTTCCCAAAAGCGTTTCGATTCATACCTTCGCGCGGTTCATGCACGAATTGTTGCACGAGATTGCGGTCTGTATTGTGGCCGCGTGGGTCTGCGGTGTGCTGGCCAACTTCCTGAGACAGCCGGTGCTGCTCGCGTACCTCGTGGGCGGCTTTGTCGTCGGCCCGCAGGTGCTGGGCTGGGTGCACTCGGAGGAGAGCATCCATACCATCTCGGAGCTCGGGTTGATTTTCCTGCTCTTCATGATCGGCCTGGAGATCGATCTGAAAAAGATCATGCGCGCGGGCAGCGCGATTACGGTCACCGGCGCGGTGCAGATTCTCGGGGGTGCGCTCCTCGGGGTGCTGGTCTTCCGGCTGCTCGGCTACCCGATGGGCGGCGGCAAATGGGACGCACTGTATCTCGCAGTCGCGGCGGCGCTGAGCAGCACGGTGATCATCGTGAAGGTGCTATACGACAAACGAGAGCTGGATACCTTTCCCGGGCGCGTGACGCTCGGCGTGCTGGTGTTGCAGGACTTGTTTGCGATCCTCTTTCTCGCCGTGCAGCCAAGCTTGGACAATCTGCAGGCCAGCGTGATTGCGATGTCGTTTGGGCGCGTGATCGTGCTGGTGGCGGCGGCGATGGCGGCGAGCCGCTTTATTTTGCCGTGGGTGTTTCACCACATCGCGCGCCTGCCGGAGCTCGTGCTGGTGGGCTCGCTGGCGTGGTGCTTTTTGCTCGGGGAGTTTGGTGACTACCTGCATCTCTCGCGCGAAATGGGTGCGCTCATCGCCGGCGTGTCGCTCTCCACGTTCCCGTATGCGCTGGATGTAACGGCGAAAGTCACGAGCCTGCGGGATTTCTTCGTCACGCTGTTTTTCGTGGCGCTGGGCATGTCGATTCCCATGCCCACGTGGGGGATGATTGCGGTGGCGCTGGGCTATGGGGCCTTTGTCGTCGGCAGCCGATGGATCACCACGTTTGCCCCGCTGCATTTTCTTAAGCAAGGCCTCCGAGCGAGCATCCTGCCTTCGATCAATCTCAGCCAGATCAGCGAGTTTTCGCTCGTCGTGCTGCAGCTCGGCGTGAGCGCGGGGCACATCGGACGCGACACGCTGGGGTTTGCTTCGTTTGCCTTTGTGATCCTCGCCACGCTCAGCGCGATGGCCATGATGAAGTCGGACGGCATTGTCCGCGCGGCGGTGCCGTTTTTGAAACGAATGGGGCTGAAGGATCTCGACCACGCGCACGACCACCACGGCGGAGAGCATGGGGGCGGGCATGGTCCGGGGCGGCGCATCGTTATTCTCGGATTTTTCCGCACGGCCAGTTCCTTCCTGGAGGAGCTCATGCGCGCGGATGAGGCCCTCGTGGACCAGATGGCGGTGGTGGATTTCAGCCCGGTGGTGCGAAAGGGACTCGTGGAGCGCGAAATCCCCATCACCTACGGCGACATCTCGCAGCGGGATACGCTGGTCCATGCCGGGGTGGCGCACGCGGAAATCCTGATCTGCACGGTGCCGGACTCCCTCTTGAAGGGCACCACCACCGAAAAACTCGTGCGGCAGCTCCGGCAGCTGGCCCCGCAGGCGAAGATTTTCGCCACGGCCGAAGTGCTGAGCATGGTGCCGGATCTTTACGCCGCCGGGGCCAATTATGTCACCCTGGGCCGACTCTTCGAGGCGCGCGATTTGGTGGAGGCCGTCCAGGCCTCGGATGCCGGGTTGCTCGATGACAAGCGTTCCCAACTCGACGAACGCCTGAAGAACAGGCATGAAGTGCTGGCGTGAGCCAGCTCGCCCTGTCGTCCATCCTGCTGAACCCCTTTGTGATCGCGTCTCTTGTCGCGGCCCCGTTTATTTATTTGGGGGCGTTGGCCTTAGGCCGATGGCTCAAAAAAGGCCCGCGGGTCCAGCTTGGCCTTTTCTACCAACTGCTCTGTCTGTCGCTGGCGGTGTACATCCCGCTGAAGACGATGCACTTCGTGGAGCATCCCAATGGCGAGGTCACGCCGTCGATGTGGGCGTGGGAAGACGATGCCATCAACCATTTTGGCGCAGCGCTCATCCTGCTTGGCGTGTTGTTCATCCTCGCCTTGGTGCGGCGCCTCTACTGGCAAAAATATTTTCGCCACAAACACCAGATGGAGGCGCCGAAGTTCCTCCAGCAGATCTTTTCGTTTGTCGCCTTCACGGTGGCGTGTGTGCTCGTCGCAAAATGGGGCTACGGCGCACAGGTAGATGCCTTCCTGACCGGCTCGGGCATCGTGGCGGTGGTCTTCGGTTTCGCCATGCAGGAGACGCTCGCCAACATCATCAGCGGCGTCGCGCTGCAAATCGGCAAGCCGTTCAAAGTGGGCGATTGGCTGGTCATCGAGAATGCGAGTAATCCGATCCGGGCCGAGGTGGTGGAACTGAACTGGCGCTCCACCAAACTGCGCACCAACGATGATGTCTATATCGATATTCCCAACAAGACGATCACGAGCAGTACGGTGACCAACCTTTCCTACCCCACGCGGACACACGCCAATCGGCTCCGCGTGGGCTTTGAGTACGATACGCCGCCGAATGTGGTGCGCGAAATCATCCGCCGTGCGGCCGCGGCCGCGGACGGCGTGCTGCCGCATCCCCCGGTGAAAGTGTTTTTGAAAGACTTCGCCGATTCCGCCATCGTCTACGAAATCAAGTATTCGCTCGATGACGAGGGGCGGCTCAGCGACATCGAAAACGAGATTCGCACGAATCTTTGGTACGAAGCCCGGCGCGCGGGCGTGCACATCCCCTACCCCATCCGCATGGTGCACCTACGGCGCGACAAGCAAGGCCCAACGCCGCTGCCCGAGCGGGCGCGCAATATTCTCCGAAGACATGAGATGCTCGCACCGCTCAATGAAGCGCAGCAACAGGAACTTCTCTCGCAAGTTTCCTCGCAGCGGTTTGGGCGCGGCGAGCACATCATCCACCAAGGCGCCCCGGGCAGTTCGATGTTCATCATCCTCGAGGGCGACGCCGATGTGTTTGTGAACACCAGTGGGCAGGATTTGCACGTCGCCACGCTGCGCGAGGGCGATGCCTTCGGCGAAATGTGCCTACTCACCGGCGAGCCGCGCACGGCGGATGTGATTGCGCGCACGGATTGCGAAGTGTGGGAACTGCGCCGCTCGCTTATCCAGCCGCTCATTCACGAAAACGTGGGCCTGGCGGATCGGCTGAGCAAGATGCTCGCGAAGCGGAAAATGCATAACGAAAACCTGGTGGCTTCCTTCGTCCCGCCGGCGGTGCAGGAAGAGAAGACGGAGGAGTATGCCCGGTCGCTGCTGCAGAAGATCAGCGCGTTTTTTGAGCTGTAGGGAGCGGCAAAGGAGACTGGAAGCGGCGCTCGCTCGGACGCGCAGTGCGGTGACGGTGGGACCAGTTTCCAACCGGTCGCGGGAGGACGGGCGGAGGTAGCAGGATGGTGGGTCGGAGGTCTGCATCAGCTCCGCACCAGCACTCCCACCCAAACCGGTTGGAAACCGGGCCGACATTCACCGCACTGCGCGCCCGAGCCGCCGGCTAATTCAAGAGCGACGATGGGGTTTTGGAAGGGATGAGCGTTTCACCCAGAACCTCCTTCCTCGTTCTCCTCTTTTCCGCAGTCGCGGGTGCGGCGCATTCCCTTGCAGTCGAGCCGGCGGAAATCGCTTTGCCCGAAGGAGTGCACGCGGTGTGGGATGTGGCGAAAGCGACGCAGGAAACGACCGCGACGCGTGAGCGCATCTGCCTGAATGGGCTGTGGCGGTGGCAGCCAGCGGACGCAAAAAGCGAGCGAGTGCCAGTAGAAAACTGGGGATGGTTCAAGGTGCCGGGATGCTGGCCGGGCATTACAGATTACATGCAGAAAGACTGCCAGACGGTGTATGCGCATCCGGCGTGGAAGGGGCAAAAACTGGGAGGCGTCACGGCCGCATGGTACCAGCGCGAAATCGAAGTACCGGCGGGATGGAGCGGGCGCCAGATCGCCATGCAACTGGACGATCTCAATTCCTATGCGGCGGTCTGGGTGGATGGAAAGAGCGCGGGAGAAATTCGCTTTCCTGCCGGCGAAATTGACCTGTCGACGTGTTGCCCGGCCGGCACCAAGCACCTGCTCAGTCTGCTCGTCGTCGCGATGCCGATGAAAGGAGTGATGCAATCGTACACCGATAGCGCGCATGCGCGCGAGGTGGTGGGAAAGGTGGAGCGGCGCGGGCTGTGCGGGGACGTGTTCCTCATCGGACGCCCGACCGGGCCGCGGCTCGGCATGGTCTCCGTGGAAACCTCCACGCGCCGCGGCGAGATCACCTTCCGCGCCGCCCTGGAAAACTTGCAGCCAGAGGGACGCTACGCGCTGTGGGTGCGAACGGAAACCGCCATGGAGTCGGCGAGCCCGGCCTTTCAAGCCAAGGATCTGCGGGATGGCCGCTACCGCTTCTCGACGAAATGGACGGCGCCGCCGCCACTGTGGGATTTGCACACCCCTGGCCATCTGCAGGAAGCGCAGTTCTCGCTGCGGGAAGCAGGCAGCGGACAGGTGCTCGATGCGCAAATCCCCGTGCGCTTTGGTGTCCGCGAATTCTGGATCGACGGGCGGGACTTTTATCTCAACGGCTCGCGCATCCATCTTTCCGCGGTGCCGCTCGACAACGCCCAGATCAGCGCCGGCCTCGCGAGCTATGCGGGGGCGAAAGAGACACTCCAGCGGCTGAAGGGGATCGGGATTAATTTCGTCTACACGCACCACTACGGCTGCGAGCCGGGCGCGCATCTCGCGCTGGAGGAAATCCTGCGCGCGGCGGATGACGTGGGCATGCTCGTCTGCATCACGCAGCCGCATTTCAGCCACTACGATTGGAAAGCGGCCGATGCGGACGAGAAGAACGGCTATGCCGCCCACGCGGCCTACTACGCGCAGGTGGCCGGGAGCCACCCCTCGGTGGTCACGTATGCGATGAGCCACAACGCGACCGGCTATGAGGAGGACATGAATCCGGATCTCATCGACGGGCTGCACGATCCGCGCGACACTTGGGCCTCCAAGAATGCGCAGCTCGCCTTGCGCGCCGAGGCCATCGTGAAGCGGTTGGACCCCAGCCGCATCGTCTACCACCACGCCTCGGGCAATCTCGGCACGATGCACGTGATGAATTTTTACCTCAACTTCGTGCCCGTCCAGGAGCTCTCGGATTGGTATGAGCACTGGTCGAAAGAAGGCGTGAAGCCGGCGTTTATGTGCGAGTACGGCGTGCCGTTCACGTGGGATTGGACGATGTATCGCGGCTGGTACCAAGGAAAGCGCGAGTGGGGCAGCGCGAATGTGCCGTGGGAATTTTGCCTCGCGGAGTGGAACTCCCTGCTGCTCGGCGATGGCGCGTACCGCATCAGCGACGCGGAGAAAGCGAACCTGCGGTGGGAGGCGAAGCAATTTCGCACCAGCCAGGGATGGCACCGTTGGGACTACCCGAATCAAGTGGGCTCGGAGCGCTTCGATGAGCGCTATCCTGTTTTTGCGAAATACATCACCGACAACTGGCGGGCCTTCCGCACGTGGGGCGTCTCGGCCATCTCGCCGTGGGAATACGGGCACTACTGGAAGCTGCGCGACGGCGTGGATCGGCGCCGCGTGGAATTGCCGACGGATTGGGAGCATCTGCAGCGGCCGGGCTTCAGCCCGGACTATCGCGACCAGCAGATGGACCGCATGGACGTCGCGTATGAACGCGCCGACTGGGTGGCCACACCGGCCGCGCAGGCGCTGCTGCGGAATAACCGTCCGGTGCTCGGCTATCTCGGCGGCAAAGAGGCCGCCTTTACGAGTAAAGACCACCACTTTCTGCCGGGCGAAGTCGTGGAAAAGCAACTGATCGTATTGAGCGATGCCCGCGAGCCGGTCGCGTGCGACATCGCGTGGACCTTCGCACTGCCCCAGCCGCTGGCGGGCCAAGAGCATGTCGTCCTCCAGCCCGGGCAATGCACCGGTGTGCCGTTGCACCTTCCCCTGCCTGCCCAGCTCGCGCCGGGCTCCTACGCGCTCACCGCCAGGTTTGATTTCACCAACGGCGAGAGCCAGGAGGATCGCTTGACGATCGATACGCTGCCGGCGCCGGCCAAACCAGCCGACGCCCTGATCGGCGTTTTCGATCCCAAGGGAGAAACAAAAGCCTGGCTGAAGAAGAACGGAATTTCCGCGATCGAAATGGGGAGCGAAGACCAACTCGTCCAACCCAAGATTCTTGTCATCGGACAGGGCGCTCTGACGGCCACCAATACGATTCCGGGACTCGATCGCGCACTGGGACGCCAGAGTCCATGCGTCCTCATTTTCGAGCAATCCGCGGAGGCCCTGGAAAAGCGCTTCGGATTCCGCGTGGCGGAATACGGGTTGCGGCAGGTGTTTCCTCGCGCGCCCTTCACCAGCATCCTCAAAACCGATTTAGCTCCCGAACGCCTGCGCGACTGGAACGGCGCCGCCACGCTCAATCCACCGCGGCTCACCTATGAATTGCGCCCGATGCACGGACCCACGGTGCAGTGGTGCGGGCTGCCGGTCTCGCACGTGTGGCGGTGCGGGAACCGCGGGAATGTGGCCTCCGTGACCATCGAAAAGCCCGTCGCAGGTGATTTTCTCTCGCTGGTGGATGGTGGCTTTGGGCTGCACTACAGTGCGCTGCTGCGCTACCGGCAAGGGGCGCAGGTGCTTTACTTTTGCCAGCTCGATGTGACGGGCCGGACGGAAACCGATCCTGCCGCCGAAGCCATTATCCGCGATCTTTTCACGGCCGCGACCGCTCAACCCGAAATCAAATGGCACGAGGCGGTCTACCTCGGCGAACCCGCCGGACTGGCGCATTTGCAGGCGGCGGGATTTTCCGCGAAGACCTATGCCGCGCAGCCGCCGTCGCGCTCGGAAGTGCTGGTGCTGGGTCCGGGGGCGGCGAAGCTCGCCGGGGAACGCGCCGCCGAGATCAAGAAATGGATCCAAGACGGCGGACAAGTGCTGGCCGTGGGGCTTGACCAAGCTGAAGCCGATGCGCTGCTGCCGCTCAAAATGAGTTTCAAAAAAGCGGAGCACGTGGCGGCGAACTTCGATGACGCTGCGCTGCCCCCGCAGTTGCGCGGCATTGGACCGGCGGAAGTTTATAATCGCGATCCGCGAGAGATGCCGCTCGTCACGACGGGCGCGAAAATCTTTGGCGATGGCGTGCTCGCCGTGTCGGAAAATCCAAACGTCGTCTTTTGCCAAATGGTGCCGTGGCAGTTTGCTCCCGGGCAACCGATGCCGCTGAAGCGGACGCACCGGCAGGCATCGGTGCTGCTCGCGCGATTGCTGGGGAATCTCACTGTGAGGAGTACGACACCCATTCTCGATCGGCTCAAGCAACCGGTGACGGACAAGCAGGAGCAGCGCTGGCTCACGGGGCTGTACCTGGATAAGCCGGAGGAGTGGGACGACCCATACCGATTTTTTCGGTGGTGAGACCGACTCCATAAAGCGGTTTGTGAAAAATCGTCGCAGCGACATCGCGCTCCGCCAAATTCGAACGCCGGTCGCGCCCAGCTTGCGGAGCTATGCGGCAACTCTCGACCGCCATTCAGCGAGACCGCAGCCTGCGGGCCGCAGCTACATCAACGGGAATTCGCCGGTGGCGATTTTGGCGGGAAAGCGGCGCCGGACGTCGTCGGGCGGGGAACTGCGAAGAGGGCAAAAAGCGCGGGCGGGAAGGCAGATCGCGAGTGCTCGGGGAAAAATAGGTCCTCGGCGGTGGGACTATTGCAGGTCGGGGCGCTGCTTTTTGGCTTCGTCGGTCAGCCAAAGGTCGAAGTTCGCCGAGCCAATTTGCGCGCGGTAAAGCTCCTGCTCGGGGGTGAAGGGGCCCGTGGGCCAAGCGGGGCGGCCGCCGCGTTGCACTGGAGTATTTGAGGGATCGGTGGCCTGGGTACCGCCGACGTTGAAGCCGGGGGGCACCGCGTTAGCCAGCGAGCCATCATTGCTGGGCGGCACGGCCATGGCGCCGGAAAGTCTGGGGGCGGCGGGGGGAACGATGCCCGGATGCGCCAGGATGCCGGAGGCAGCTTCCTGCCCAGTCCCGAAGCTGGTGTCGGCCAAAGCGCCGAAACCGATGGAACTCGCCACCACCGGGCCGGACTCCCGCCCAGCAGGCTGGCCATTAGGACCGCGCGACGTGGGCAGCATGCCATCGCCGCCGGCGTGCCGGCGGGGATTGCGAAGATAATCGGTGGAAATTCCGCCGGCCTCCGAGGCGGGATCATCGGAGGTCGCGCTGGCCAGCGCCGGCGTGGGCGTGGCGTCAGCGGCGTCGCCCGCGCGGAAGCTGCGGCCCAGCCGGGCCTTTTCCGCGAAGGACGACAGGACCGCCCCTCCATTTTGGCGGTCGGGGGTGCCAGAAAATTCGTCACCGCCGGCGCCAGGAGTGTCGGCTTGGGTGGTCGAAGCCGCCCGAGACGCGGGGGCGGCGGAAAAATTGCTGCCCATCCAAACGTATGTGCTGGCCGCAGCAACGGCGAGGCCGGCGGCCGTCAGGAGAATGGGAAGCGGTTTCATTGGAAAAAGATCGTTCTGTTTGAGAGAGCGCCGGCGCGGGCCCCGAGGGTACCCGCGCCGGCGATGAATTCAAGGCTGGAGCAAGTTCAGCCTGCCGCAGCTTACAGGTGCGTGATCACGCCGCCTTCGACGGCCTTGGTCACGTTCATCGTGCTGAGGAGCAGACCCGAAACCGAGGCGTCGGTGCTGATGATGTGCGCCGAGATGAGGTCCGCGACAGCCTTGCCATTCACGTCGGTGGTGCCGTAGGTCGAGCGGTAGGAGAACCACTCGTATTCCCAGCACTGATAGAGACCTTCCTGGATCAGGTTGTCCTTGTAACCGCCAGCGGGCTGGCCGTTGCTGGTGGTTTCCAGATTGCCACCGGCAGCGGTGATGCCCACACCGTTGAAAGTGAGGCGGTGGGCGTTGTTGCCAAGGACGACGTCATTCTTGACGGCGGTGCGGGCGTCGCTGCGGCCGAGATAGCCGAGGAGTTGGCCGGCGCCGAAAAGGACTTCCTGGTTCGCCGCAAAGGTGGTGCCACCGTCATTGGTGGTGTTGGCGGTCACCGAGCCCTTGGTGGCAAGCACGTTGGCCACGTTGCCGCCGCCAGCGTAACCGCCGTTGCCGATCGGATACGCCACGCCGAGGAGCGTGGAAGCCGGCCAGAGATAGAGGTTGTTGATGCTGGCGCCTTCCGTGCCCACGCCGGAACCACCGGTGGTGGTCACCTGGATGTGCTGCACGCTGCCGAACACGCCGACGCCGGTTTCCGCGAGAGCGGAGATCCGGGTGCCGGAGTCCGCATCACGACCGATCGCATAGACCGGAACGAGGAGGTCGCCGGAATTGCCGGTGAACTGCGAGAGCGGAGCGCCGCCCGAGAGGACGGCCTGCGCGAGGAGCGGGGTCATATTGCTGATCGCGGAAGGACCGCCGGCCTGGAAGCCGACCACCCACTCGAACGGAATGACGCCGACCTTCGTCTCGATGAGGTTGGCGCTGGTGAAGCCGGTCGTGACCTGCTTGGCGTCCGAGAACGCGACGTCGGACTGGTTGGTCTCACCGGGGAAATCGAGGGTGTAGGTCGGCGAGCCGACGCCCACGGGCGTGCCGGCGGTGCCGAGATGGGTCACCGAGATCCATGCGTTGAGCGTGTCGAGATTCTGGACCACGGTCTTGACGCCGCCCGAGGAACCAGACCAAGCGCACTTGACCGTCACGGTGCCGTATTCCGGATGCGCGGCCACGGAGCCTTGAATGACGCACTGGCCGGCATTGCCCGGGCCCGTAATGCCGGTGCCCGTCTTGTAGGCGGACTTCACATTGGCCGCTCCGCCGAGGACCGCATTGATGCCAGCGATGGCGGCGCCACGGAAGGCCGTGCTGCCCGTGATGTGAATAACGACATCAGCCTGCGCCGAAGCCAAGCTGAGGAGCGCGGCGGCGCCGGCTGCGAGGATATGAGACGATTTCATGTTGGATGTGGTTCTAGCTAGTGTTGGTGGTTTTAGGGTTGGAGAGTTCGTGGGCGGAATTGCGTCGATGGCTGACACCGGCTTGCGCCGACGGTCCAGCGGCGCGAAATTCACAGCGCCTGAGTCAATTTCGGGAAAACCTCGGCAGGAACCTGAGGCCGGGCGGCAGACGGCTTCGGGGCGCTCACTCCAAGGGTTGCGTAATTCATGTGGTTGGTTGGTCGCGTGGGACGATGGGGAGTTTGCTGGCGGCGCACGCCCTGCAAACTCGCCACGACGGGTAAGGGGATGGCCCGAAACCCGCAATTTGTTTACTGTAACTTGTAAGAGACGGCACTTGACGAATAGGTGAACTCAAAGTGACGCCTTGATTGCATCGATTTCCAACGACGCAAACCGCTCCAGAACAACAAATTACAAGATCCAAAAAGAAAACTAACCAATGGCCTGCATGGGCTGAATGGCGCACCTCGGCCGCAATCTATGTCAGTTCCCCCCGAACCGGGGCGGTGCCGTCCGGGAACGGCCCCGAGCACGCCATGGGTGGCGCTGGGTTTTTTGTTTCAATCCCGGCAGGGGGAACCCTGGAAATAGGGCCGAGGGGACCCATCGGGCCCATAGGATCTATGCGCCTCACCGGCATTGCGCCGGAGGGCGGAAGAGATGGAGCGCGACGTACCGGTCGCGGCTGCATTCAGGGGGATGCCCCGTTTTACGACACTTTCAGGGCAAGAATGCGGCGGGCGACTTCCTCCGCGTTGGCGCGGGAGTTGAAGGCGCTGATGCGGAAGTAGCCTTCACCAGCCGCACCAAAACCGGCGCCGGGAGTGATGACCACATTGGCCTCGGTGAGCATCTTGTCGAACATCTGCCAGGAGTTCAGGCCGCCGGGGCACTTCACCCAAATGTAGGGGGCGTCGACGCCACCCCACGTGGGCCAGCCAGCCCGGCCGGCGGCTTCCCGCAGGATACGGGCATTGCCGAGGTAATACTCGATCAGAGAGCGGACCTGCTGCTTGCCTTCCTCCGAGTAGAGGGCCCAGGCGCCGCGCTGGACGATATAGGAGACGCCATTGAACTTGGTGGTCTGGCGGCGGAGCCAGAGCGGGTGCAGGGGCTTCTTTTCGCCGCTGGCCGTCTTGGCCATCAGCGACTTGGGCATGACCACGAAGGCGCAGCGGACGCCGGTGAAGCCGCCACTCTTCGAGAAGGAGCGGAACTCGATGGCGCACTCACGGGCGCCGGGGATCTCGTAGATGGAATGCGGGATGCCGGGCTGCGTGATGTAGGACTCGTAGGCTGCGTCGAAGAGGATGATCGTGTCATTGGCGCGGGCGTAAGCGACCCAGGCCTCGAGCTGCGCGCGCGTAGCGGCGGCGCCAGTGGGGTTGTTCGGCGAGCAGAGATAGATGACATCCACCTTTTCACCGGTGGGCGGCGCGGGAACGAAACCATTGGCCTCATTGCCCACCAGGTAGCGCAAGCCCGCATAGGTGCCGCGGTCGTCGGCATCGCCGGTGTTGCCGGCCATCACGTTGGTATCGACGTAAACGGGATAGACGGGATCGGTGACCGCGATGACGTTCTTCGCGCCGAGGATATCAAGAATGCTGCCGGTGTCGCACTTGCTGCCGTCGCTGACGATGATTTCGTCATCGGCCACGTCAATGCCGTGGGCGCGGTAATCATTTTCCGCAATAGCTGAGCGGAGCCAATCGTAGCCCTGCTCAGGGCCATAGCCCTTGAAGGTGTCGCGGTTGCCAAGGTCGTCCACCGCCTTGTGCATCGCCTGGCGAGCGGCCTCGGGCAGCGCCTCAGTGACGTCGCCGATGCCGCAACGAATGATGCGCTTGGCCGCGTCAGGATTCGCATCGGCAAACGCTTTTACGCGCCGCGCGATCTCGGGAAAAAGGTAACCGGCTTTGAGCTTCAGGTAATTATCGTTGAGGTAGGCCATGTCGGAAAATGGGCCGGGGATTTAATGCGAGATGAAGCAATGGTCAAGATTGGGTGGGCCCAGGCGTGAGGAGTAGAACCTATCGGCCCAGGTGCCCTCTATGTCCCATCAGACCTATCTCGGAGGAAATTGCCAGGCGGAGTAAAGGTGATCCTGGACAGCGGCGTTGTGGCAGTCGACGCAACTGGCCGACTGGGCGTGGGGGGAGGATTTTCCCCGGGTATCACTGAAAAAGAATTTCCAGTCGCCACCGGCGGGGTTGAAGCCTTTGCCACGTTTGATCATGCCCCCAACTTCGAGGACGGGCTCAGGGCTCTTTTCGTCGGGCGGATCACCCAGCTTTTCCTTCACGACGATAGAGCCTTCTGGGAATTCCTTCGCGGACTGCTGGAGAGCGCGGGCGGCTTCGGCATTGGCGTAGTAATGGACGTAGCCCGAGAGATGTGGGCCCAATTTCCTTTTGTCCTCCGCCTCTTGTTCTGGAGAAAGGGCGGGCTCGCAGAGGTCGGTGAAAACTTCGCCCACATGATGAGGCTCCGCGGTGAGGCGGACGAATTTTTGGTAGAAGGTGCGAACGTTGTCGGCGGTGACCGAGATCGGGGAACCGGTGGCGTCGGGAGCGGAGACGCGCTCGCAGGCGGGGAGAAAGAGCGGGACGATGAAGGCGGTGAGCAGGAGCGGGCGCTTCATGGCAAGGACCGTAGAGGCGGGATGCGTGCAGGGCGATGAGGAGAATCCAGACATACCAGAATTGGGTAGCCGTGCCCGGGCGTCGGCTTGTCAGTTTGGAGTTCCGCCTTTAGGCGGCGTGCATTTGTCTGCAAAGGCGCGGCCACGAATGTAAACGCCGCCGCTGATGCCACGAGCATCCAGAATCATGGACCGGCACCTCGCGGCAACTCGCGGCAACTCGATCACCGTGCATGAAGTCACGCGCGCACCGCCTAAAGGCGAACTCCAAACTGACCGGTCGACGCTCGAACCAGCCACTGAATACCGAGGACGGATCTTACTTCCCGTACGCGGCGAGGGCGGCGGTGTAGATGGCGCGAAGCGGGACCTGGGCCTTTTCGGCGAGGGCACGGCAGCTTTCGAATTCGGGGGCGACCTGGACCACGCGGTCCCCTTTCAAGCCGAGTTTTACAGTCACGTCGCCATATTCAGTGCGGACGGTTTCGAAACGGCGGCCGAGTTTGAGGCGGGTCATCTTTTCCTGGCGCAGACCGAAGGCGGTCGTCTCGGTGAAAATGATGTCGGCCAGCGCGGGGGCGGCGGACTCCTCGCAGAGAGCGCTGAGGAGGACGCCGGGGCGGTTCTTTTTCATGTGGATGGGGGTAAACCACACGTCGAGGGCGCCGGCGGCGAAAAGGCGATCCATGACGGCGCCGAGAACCTCGGCGGTGCAGTCGTCGAGATTGGTCTCGAGGCGGATGACGATGTCAGTTTCGTAGGCGCTCATGGGAGGATGGGCTTAATGGAATAGCGCTGCCGGAGCCGCAGCCCGATGCCAGCTAGCGGCCGCTGTGTGGCTGGCGCAGCTGGCTGCGTGCGGCGGGGAAACTCCGCGCCATGCGGCGCGCACCCCTGCCACGCGCCGCAAGCCGCGCTCACGCCATAGCGGCAAGCCGCGGCAACTGCCGTCGTCCACGGTGGCGGGCGGCCGTCGCATACGCGATTTACGCGAGTTGGCCGAGGACGGCTCGGAGCACGTTCGGGCGACTGGCGAGCTCGCGGGTACCGAGACCGTAGCCGATTTTCTCGACCTGCATGGCGGGCATGAGGTCAAATTTTTCCGCGAACTCCGCGGCGATGGCGGCGCCAGTGGGCGTGATGAGCTCGTGCGGGACGTCGATCTGCCCGAGGGGGATGCCCTTCAAAATTTCGAGGGTGGCAGGAGCGGGCACGGGGAAAGTACCGTGGGCGCAGTGGACAGTGCCGTGGCCGTCGTGCAGGCGGCTGCAGACGACTTTCTCCACGCCGAGGGCCTCGAGGCCAACGCAGGTGAGGACGATGTCCGCGATGGAATCGAAGGCACCGACTTCGTGAAAGTGAACATCCTCGGAGCTCATGCCGTGGATTTTGCCCTCGGCCTCGGCGATTCGGCGGAAGATGGCGAGGGCGCGCTTCTTTACGAAGGGTGAGAGATCGCTCGCCGTCAGCAGTGACTGGATCTCCTTGTGGGTGCGGCTGTGCTCGTGGGCGTGCTCATGCCCATGTTCGTGATGATGATGGTCGTGCTCGTGCGCGTGGTCATGCTCCTCATCGTGGTCGTGGTCGTGATGCTCGTGACCATGCTCGTGGCAGTGTTCGCCGTGCTCGTGCGCATGCTCCCCGTGGGCGTGAGCGTGTTTCTCGCCGTGTTCGTGTTCGTGCGCGTGGCCATGCTCGTGCGCATGCTTATGCCCGTGCTCGTGATGGTCGTGGCAGCACTCCTCACCATGCTCGTGGTCCTCGGCGTGTTCGTGCTTTTCGCCGTGGCTATGCTCGTGATGGTGGTGATGCTCGTGCGCATGCGCATGGCCGTGATCATGTTCGTGATCGTGGTCATGATCCTGATCGTGGCCGCAGCAGTGGTCGCTGTGGGTGGCACCGCCGTGGATATCGAACTTCACGCCCTCGATCTCCTTTCGTTTGGCGCGGTCGTAGTGCATGTGGAAGTCGCCGAGGTTCAGCTTGCTGAGCTCCCATTCCAGCGCGCTGGGTTTGACGCCGAGATCGATCAGCGCGCCCACCATCATGTCGCCACTGATTCCGGAGATACAATCGAGGTAGAGTGCTTTCATGGATAAAAGGAAAAGTGTGCCGTGAGTACGGAGGGGACAAGAAAAGGTCGATGCCGAAAAGCAGGCATCGGGGTAGGAAAATATCCTTACGCAGATTTTTTGGGGGTTGGTGGCGAGGGCCAATAGAGCCAAGAGGCCAAGGGGCTGCCTCGATCCTATGGGCGGCTGCGAGAAAGCCGTGGCGAGGACGGAGGTGGGAACTGGATCAGATGGAGGAAAAGAAAAAGGCCGCCCACACGGTGTGTGAGGGCGGCCCTTTCTGAGATGAGGTAGTATACCCGGGGCGACTACGGCTTCGTGAGGGTCACGCGGCCGCTTTGCGGGTTGATGCCGGGCACCGAGGAACCCGGGAAGAAGGCGTAGGCTTCCTCACGCTTCTGGAACAGAATACCGGTGAAGGTGACTTTCTTATCGCTCACGGGGTGGATGAACGACCCCTTGAAGTCGCCGCCAGCCGCCACGATCTGGACGGCGAGTTTGTCTTCGCCGACGACGGTGGCCGTCACTTTGTTGGACGTGTCAAACGTGGTCGTCTTCGTGATGCTGCTCAGGAGGCTGCCCTCTTCGAGGAGGACCTTCGAGTTACCCGGGCCGGCGGCGTAGCCGGTGAGGGCCTGGGTGCCGGTGCTCGGGGCCGTGTAGATGGAGGCGACAAACACGCCATCCTGCACCTTGAAGCCCAGCGGGAAGTAGAGGTCCTTGGTGGAAGTCGGCTTATACCAATCGAAGGTGCCGTTCATATCGCTGGTAGGCTGGCTGGGATCGATGGTGATGTTGCCCAGGAGTACGCCCTTCTTCTTGTAGGGATTGAGGAAGAGAGGCCAGGTGTTGTCCTTGGAAAGGGCCTGATTGAACGAGGCCTTGGTGCCATCGGGCAGGGTGCCGGTGAAGTGCACCACGCCATCCGTGCCGATCTTGATCTTGCCGATGCCGAAGCCGCGCGGGTCCTGCTCGGTGTTGGCGATCGGGTTCGCCGGCGGCATGAGGATGGTGTAGTTCTTGACCACCGTGGACGGTGCCGGGACCTTCTTGCTGTAGGCCGCGCGATCCGCGACGATGGCGGCCGTAAAGGACGGCGACGCCATCGTGCCGGTGATGCGCTTGGTTCCACTGGGGCTCAGATCCACCACGAGGGCGAGGGTGAGCGGCGTGGTGTTCTTGCGCGGGACGGAGGCGATCATCGTGCCGTTGCTGAGGAACTCGCCCTTGACGGAATAGACGACGCCATTGGTGGTGAGTTTGCCGGTGACCGCACCCGTCGCACCAACAGTGAGCGTGACGTAGCCAGAGGTCTCGAGGTTGAACTGCGCACCTTGCACGAGACCAGAGTAGACGCCGGCGGTATCCGCGGTAAACGGATTCGGGGCGAAGTTAGCCGTGACGCTCACGTCACTGTCGGGCATCGTGAAGGACAGGGCCTTCGAGGACGAGGTGAAATCCCCACTCCAGCCACCGAAGATACTCCCGCTGGCGGGAATGGCTGTCAGCTTCACCGTATCGCCGGCCTCGTAAGTGGTCTTGGCGCCGGAGACCGTTCCGCCGGTCGTAGGCGTCACCGTGAGTTGGTGCACCTTGACGCGCTTGAAGGTGGTTGCGACGGTCTTGGAGTAATTACCATCCACGTCGCGGGCCACCACCTCCAGGGTATGGAATCCGCCCGCGATCGTCTCGGCGGTTACATCCTTGGAGAATGTAACCGAGGGCGCGGGGTTGAAACCGAAGATCTGCTGGAACTCTCCCTGCCCGTCGACGCGATAGAGGACTTGTGACACTTGGGCGATCCGGCCAGTGACGGCGGTATCGGTGGCCGTCCCCTTCAACTCGACCATGACACCAGCTTCAGGACGGGCGCCATTCGCCGGACCAGTGATGGTGGCCACGGGCACCTTGGTGTCCGGGAACGGATCGTTATCCACGATGTTCATGCGGACGGTGGTGAGGAAGCCAAACGTGAAGTCGTAATTGGCATTGGGCCGGAGGCTGATTTCGACCGTCTTGGTGGCTTGGTAGAAGTCGTCGTCCTTGGGCGTGAGAAACACCGTCAGGGTATCCTCTCCGGCCGGAATTTCGACCGTATTGGTGGAGGTGGGATCTTGGAGGATGACGGTGTTGCCGAACGAGTCGGTGTAGGAGAGGAAGTAATTAGTTCCGAGGGTCTGCGTGCCGCCAAAATCGAGCTGAACGAGCAGCGGGAGATTGGTGGCCGGGGAGCGCTTGATCTGGAAGCTGGCGAGATTGGTCGGAACCGGGTCTTCCACGGCGAGATCGTCGACTGAAACCATTTGCACCACCGGACGGTCGTTATCGAGGATCTGGACGGTCGCGGTCTGCGGAGTGCCAATGCTGTAATCCGTGCCGTTGGCGGCCAGCGTGGCAATGACGGTCTCCGAACCTTCGATTTGCAAGTCGTCGCGCGGCTTGATGATCACCTTGGTGGAGGCTTCAAAGGCCGGGATGACGGCCACGCGGAACGGACCGGAAGCGGGGAGCGGGTCGAAGTCGTCGTTGGGCGTGCTCCCCTCGCGGGCGGTGCCATTGATGGTGTAGAAGACGGTGAGCGGGGTGGAGGTCACCTTGCTGCGGGTGATGGTGAATTCACCGGTATCGGGAAGGTCTTCCAGGGTGGTCTCCGTCGCGATCGGGTCGGTGGCGACGATGGTGACGGCATTGGTCTGCGAGTCGATCACGTCGAGGGTCGTCAGCGTGACGCCGCCAAAGCTAACGCCGGCATCGACATCCACCAGATTCGAGAGAACGACATTAATCGCTTCGACGTCCTCGGGTTCGGTATCGTCCAGAATGGTGATATCGATTTCCTTGGAGGTCTCACCGTCGGCGAAATTCAGGGTTCCGGCGGCGGCGGTATAGTCCGAGCCTGCAGTGGCGGAGCTGATGGTGGTTTGATAATCGACCGAGAACGAGCCGGTGGTGGGACCAAAGCGGCGGACGATGATCGGCTGGATGATCGGGGCGCCGACGGGCTCATTGACGGAGGCACGCTGCTGATCGAAAGCAACACGCTCCAAGCCGGAATTGGTTCCATACATCCGGACCGAGGAGAAGATCAGGCGGCCAATGGCGCCGGGACGGGCGCGATCCGTAACGGAGAGCGTCCAGAGGCCCTGGCTGTTTTCACCCCAGTGATGCGTGGTGCTGAATGTCCAGCCACCAGGACGGACCGCGAGTTGGCCGTTGTCGTCGAAGACAATATTCTTATAGTCGTTGTTCGTGTCGAACGGCTGGCCGTTGGGATCGAAAGCAGGGGTGAGCACACTCTTGACGCCGCTGGGCGAGGTGAGGGTGATCTCCAAATCGGAACGACTGGGATGGGTGATCTGGACTTCCACCTCGATCTGCTCGAGGCGCAGATTCGGCTTCCCGGAAAAGTCAAAGGTCCGAATCAAGGGAACGACGGGCTGGCCAGGGCCGTTGAAGTCCGGAATGATCGTGCCGGTGCCAGGCTCGGTGGTGCTGAGCGTCTGCGAGATTTCGGCCGGAAGAGGCTTCCAGGAAGTGGCGCGGGTGACGGCGGAGAAGGCATCGACCAACCCGGCGCCGTAATCATGATTAAATTTGAAGTGAGCTTCGTTGAAGAAGCGATCCGGATCGTTGGAGCCCAAGGCCGGGCGGATCACCCAATCCGCAGCGGCGGGATCGATGCGGCGAGCCGTGCTGGCGAGGATTTCCTTCACGTCGCGCCAGCCAAGGAGAGGATTCGCCTTCAGCATCAGCGCCACGACACCCGACGTAACCGGGGTAGCCGAGGAGGTGCCATTCATCTGGCGGGTGTAGTCGGTGTTCGAGTAATCGCCCGCGCCAGGATTGAAACCGCCGATACCGGTGACGTCGGTCGTGGTCAGGCGGAGGTCCGCCCCAAAATAACCGAATCCGCCGCCGGGAGCACAGACCAACAGACAGGCGCCGGGATTGCTGTAGGGCGAGAAGACGCCCGTGGCGGTGATGGCACCCACCGTGACCACGTAACGAGAAGCGCTGGGCAGGAAGCGTCCGGCATCATCCGTCTCGGAGCGACCATTACCGGCCGCAAAAACCGTCACCGTGCCGCGACCATTGCGGCCTTTGGTAGCCGCGTCGCGCAGGCCGGCTCGGGCGAGAAGATCGATACCACCGAGGGAGATGCCGCCGGGACCCCAGCTGTTATTGGTGATATCCACACTGACTCCACCAGGCGCCCACGTGAAGGCCGTCGCGATCTGCGCGTCGGAGAAAGGACCGCCGATGCCGCGCAGGCCGTAGAGGGTGGCCTCCGGAGCGACGCCAGACACACCCAGCAGGCGGCCATTGTTCGGGTTCGGGGTACCGTTATTTTGACGCGCGGCGATCAGGCCGGAAACACACGTGCCGTGGCCGTCTCCGCGGGCGATGACCGGGCTCGGGTCGTCATCATTGTCATTAAAGTCGTGGTGGACGAGCGCGGCGACCGGCGGGCAGTTATCCCGCAAATCGGGGTGCGTGACCTCGAGGCAGTCATCAATGACGCCAACGATCACCCCCTGTCCTCGGTTGGTCTCCCAAACCGGCAGGACATCGACATCCACGCCCGCGGTGCCTCCCTGCTGGCCCGTGTTCACGAGATGCCATTGGTCGGGGAACAATTCGTCCTGCGGCAGATTCAGAGCTTTGCGCTCGTACTGAACCTTGAAAATCGGCTGGACCTGAACGCCGGCGGCCGCCAGGGCCTTGGCGGCATCGAGCGCGTGATAGGCCGAGGCGTATTTGAGGCGGGCAACGTTGGTGATCGGGTTGGGCACTACGCCGAGCGCGCCCGTTTGCTGCGAAAGCTGGTCAGCGGTGGTGCCATCCTGAAGGATCGCCAGGATTTCGGTGGTCGCGACGCGACGGGTATACTTGTGGTGCGGAACCCCGCGCACATACAGCACCGGAGACACTTCCACGCCCGGAACGGCGTCGCGGAAGGGATCGGTACCCGCGACGACGCGGCCGCGATCGTAGCCACCCGCGACCTTCACGACGGCGTGAGAGGTCTGATCTTCCAAAACCGTGGCCCCGAGGACCTTGTTTTCGAGGACTTGGCGGAGACGACCGGGCTGGTGCTCACCCGGCAGAAAGATTTCAACTTCGTCGTCGGAAAAATCGAGGGTGCGCTGCAGGCCGGCATCGAGCACCGGCAAAGGAGCATCAGCGCGGACGGAAGCCGGACGCAGCGACACGGTGGCGAAAACCGCGGCACAAGCGAGGATTGGAGCAATCCAAGGGGTGAACTGAGGACGTTTCATTTTGGTGGAAAAGTATGCGAAAAATTGGATGAGACAATGGGAAGATGCTCGGCGCGCGCGCGGACTGCGGGGAAACGCGGCTGAGGCGCCGGAGAATTCTCCGGCGCCCAGGCGCAAAGAAGCGGGCAGAGCGAGGACAACATCACGAGATGACGAACACGTTGCCCTGGAGCGTGACGATCTTGCCGTTGGCATCCACGGGCGCACGGGAGCAGACGAGGGCGCCGTCGAGGAGCGTGCCGTCCTTGATCGGGGTGTCGGTCGGATTGCCGTCCTTGTCCCGGTAGTTGACGGGGTCGCCGACAATCTTGTCGGTGCCGATTTCAAAGCCAGGCACGAGCACCACGTCGCGCACATTGGTGATGGCGGCGATGCGATCGACGTTGCCGGCGACGGCGGCCAGGACGCCACGGGCACGGATGCCCGAGAGGTCGCCGTTGACGCCACCCGCAGCCGGGTTGGAGACGTAGTTCGCGGTGTGGGTTGAGTCATTGCCCCCGAAGATCCGCTTCAAGCGGCCAGCCGCGCCCACCGTGATACCGACGTTGCCGACGCTATCGAGGATGCTTCCGGGCACGAGCGGATCGCGGAGGTTCTTGGCGACGAAGTCCGTCATCGTCTCACCGTTGCGGTAGTTGAAGTAGGAGACCACGGCGATGTTATCGAGGATGTTGCCGATCGAACCATCAGCCGAGATGTTGCGGACGGAACCACCGCGCCCGACGAAGGATTTGGTATCCGCAATCGTGCCGAAGAACACCGTATCGCCACCGTTGCCGGCCACGAGGTCAGCGTGAGATTGAATACCGCCGACCTGCGTGACGTTGGTGATGCTGCCACCATTGCCACCCTGGCCGACGCGACCACCGAAGGCCTTGAAGGCCTGATTTTTGAAGGAGCCATCGCTCGGGTTGGCCACGAACGCTCCGGCGTCGCCGCCGTTGCCGGCGACCACGAGGAGTTTCGCCACGCTGGTGCCGCCGACATCGATCGAGATGCCATTGACACTGCCACCGTCGCCGCCCCGGATGAGCCCGGGACCGCCGGCGCCAGCGGCCACGGCAAACGGACCGCCTTCGCTCTTGCTGTTGATGCTGCTGATGCTGCCGCCTGCCCCACCGATGCTGGAGGCGCTGCTGCCGCCCGTTCCCGCGAGAATGCGGTTGAAGTCGTAGGCCGTGGCTGGCGGGGTCACAATCGGATCCGAACCGAGAACACCCTTCATGGGGGCGATGATGTTGGCCACGCTGCCGCCGGCGCCACCAGGACCAGAGGTGCCATTGCCGCCGTTGCCGGCGAGGACACTGAGGACCTTGGGAAGTTCATCGGAGTCCGGGCCGTTGACGAAGCCGCCCACGTTGCCGCCGCCGCCGCCGGTGGTTCCATTGCCGCCATTGCCGGCCTGCAGCAGGACGTCACCGCCGAAGAGGTTGCCCTGATCCAGCGGGGAGACGCCACTGATGGAGCCGCCGTGCCCCCCGAAGCCGGAGACGGCCGTGCCACCATTGCCAGCGACGAGAACATACAGACCACCAACGCCGCCCGGCAGAGACACGTCAAAAGCGGAGTTGAACGCGAGGACCTGGCCGCCATCGCCGCCACGGCGCACACCATTGCCGCCCTGGCCGGCGATACCGGTGAAGTAGACGTCGCGGGAATCAAAGAGGTTCTTGATCCCGTTGCCGAGAATGCTGCCGCCCGCGCCGCCGATGCGGCCCTCACCACCATTACCGGCGGTGTAAAATTCACCGTTTTCAACGCTGACGCCCACGATGCTGCCGCCCGCGCCGCCAGCCGAAGCTACGCCCAGACCGCCATCGCCGGCCGTGAGTTCCACGACGCTATGGAGGATGCCGCCGGGGAAGCGAACGACGATGCCCTGCATGCCGCCACCCGCACCACCGCGCGTGAAGCCACCGCCGCCGAAGCCGGAGTGGAAGAAGACGTCCCCAGCGAACTCCAGGTTTTGGGGCATATCGAGCTGGAACTGGCTGCTCGCCACGAGATCCAGGGTGATGGGATCGATCCCCGTCGTGGTGATTTTGCCGCTTCCCAAAGAGCCGCCCGCACCGCCGCGGCCAATGAGCGAATTTCCACCATCACCCGCGGTGAAATGGAAGAAGCGCTCCGACAGCGGAGTGAGTTGGCTGAGGAAACTGAAAAGACCCGACGATTCGACAATATGACGGCCGGGCTCATCGATGGTTTTCTCCGGCAGGACGGAGAGGAAATTAACGATATTGGGTGCCAAAGCCGAAGGGGCAAAGGTATCAAAGGCAATGATGCTATCGTCGGGCGCTCCGCGGAAGATAGACGCCCCGCCCACGCCATCGCTGACCGCGCCAGGATTGAAGACCGTGACGCTGGTCGAAGTCGGCACAAAGGAAATCAGGTGCGCTTGCCAAATGGAACCGGGCGAGTGGTAGCCCAGAACGGCGACCGAATCGATGAGGCCGTCGAAGTTGTCGTCGACCGCACGAATGGCACGGAAATCCGCCCCCAAGTTAAAGGCGCCGGTACCGCCGGAGAGCAGCACACCATTGTTTTGGTTAGGAGAGCTCTGATTGGAGGTAACTTCCCCTGCGCCGCCCAAACCATCACCAGCCCAGGCGATGAGATAGGAAGCGGGCACCTCGGTAATGGCGGCGAAGTCCGCGTTGTTGTCGTTATTGAGGTCCAGGACGGTAAACTCCCGCAGGGTCGTGGGAACGATGTTGATGTGGGGATTGCCTGGGGCCGGAAGCGCACGATCCGTGTCCACGCCACCCGTGTTGATCAGATTGACGAGCAGCGGGCCGGCAATGGCGGGCGTCGAGTTATCGACCAAATAGATGGCAGACCTGCTCAAGGACGCCGAAAGGGGACCATACTGCAGGTTATTTTCCAGCGGCATCGCGAGGAGGTCGTCGTGCTGGGCGGTGGTGCTGAGGTAGGTCGCCTCAATTTGGCCCTGGCCCGAACGGCCAAGGAAGAAGAAGGGCAACAGCGGGTTGGCCCCCTGAGGCGGCTGCGCGATCTTTTTGGCGCCGAAATCCGCGTAGAATTCGCCCGTCGGCCGGCCATCTTCGATGTCCGGGGACATGAAGATCACCACTTGAGCGGGCGTGATCAGCGGGGGCTTGACGAGATAGGTGGCGGAGATGGCGATATCCGTGAAACCGTCGCCATTGAAGTCGCCAGCCTCGATATCCGTGATGGCGTGACCCGAATTCAGGTAGGCGAAGTTCGTGTTGTAAGCGACCCCGGCATCCGGATCGCCCGCCTGCAGGGCCGGGAGAGGGCTTTGCCGGGGATTCAGGAATCCGAGGAATTCATCGATCCCATTGTGGTTGAGATCTTCATCGGAGCTGAGGCCATTGGCATTGGCATCCTCCCATTTGGCGAGATAGACGAAGATCCCGCCCGCCGCACCTGGGGCTTGCGAGGCGGCGGCGATGTCCTGATGACCGTCACCATTGAAGTCGGCCACCGTAATCGCTTCCGCCGCGATGGGACCGTCGAGATAAATGCGGTCGGGGCGGCCATCCGGTGTGAGCCGGAACCCACCGAAGCCATCACCAAACTGCACAATCAATTGATCTGAATCGGTGGTGGAGAACACGAAGTCGCCGTTGCCGTCTTGATCGAAATCGACCATGTGGGTGCGACCGATGGTCCCGCCGGCAATCAATTTGCCGGTCAGCGGATCGTGGGGGCCGTCATGGGACATGCCAATAATCTGGCGTCCGTAGCTGGCCGGCGTATCGGGCGCGGTGATCTTGCCTTTGCCCAAGCTGGCGCCCGCGCCGCCGGCGCGGAAACCGTCGCCGCCATTGCCCAGGACGAAGGCAATGCCACCATTCACGTTGAAAGGCTCCGTGACCGTCGTCAATCCAGTGATGGGATCCGTGGTGGTAACTTCACCCGCCAAAAGAACAAGACCGCCGTTGCCGCCCGTGCCCGTCGTACCCTCGCCGCCGCTCCCGCTTTGGAGAAGGACCTGACTCGTCACCGTGCCTTGGTCAGAGAAGTTGAGGATGGAGCCACCATCGCCACCGTTGGCGCCGCGGCCGCCGTCACCCGCCTTGATGAGGTAACCGGAATTGAGGTCGCCTCTCAGGCTGACGTTGGTGATATTACCACCACTCGCGCCCGGACCGCCGTCACCGGCGATGAGTTGCGAGACGCTGAAGGTCATCGTGGGAGTCGCCGCGTGGACGTAATTGATGCTGGCGCCGACCTGACCCGAAACGGGAACGAAGGGACGGAGATTCCCCTGGATATCGTCGCCCTTGGAGATGCCGAAGCTGAAATATTCGTTCGAGGCCGCGGTCCCGACTTTGACTGCACCAATGGAGGGTTGAATGGGCAGGAAATAGTTGACCGTGCCCGAGCCGACGAAGGAGGCTTGCAGGGCGGTCCCCGTAGAGTCGATAATAATTCCGCTGGTGGGATCATTGGCGACCCCCACACCGCCACCGGCGAGAATTTCGCCGTGGATCGAATAAGTGCTGAAGGCGAGTCGCTGGATGACGTCGCTATTGTCCACCAAACCGCCATCGATGTCGTTATTGCCCGGATCCTGATCGGTAATATCGAACTTGTTGAGCGAACGCAGTTCGATCTTCTCGATGCGGGAGTTGTTCAAGACCTTGCCGTCGCCACGGAGGAAAGGATCATCGCCGATGGCATTGTTGTTCGAATCGCTCAGCGTGCCATCCGCATCGAGATTGGTCACGATGTCGCCGTTGATATCGACAAAGCTGATCAAGCGGAGCCCATTACCGGCCGCAAGACCGGTAATCTCGTTGTAGTCCACCTGGTTGTTGTTGTTGAGGTCGGTGGTGAAGACCATCACGTCCCCCTTCTCGACGAACATCATGTAGACACCGTCGCGGGCGCGGACGCCCGTGGTGAGGACTTGGCCGGCATGGAGAAGGATGGGCGTGCCCACCTTGGTGGTGACGAAGTGGTTGTCACCTCCGGGATTTGCATCGTACGCCAGTTCGGCGTCTTTAATCGTGGGATAAACGATGGAGGCCGGCGCGATGCGCGCTTCAAGGGGCTCGATACCGTATTGCATAGACGTATGGCGGGCGGTGGCGCTCATGAGAGGATAAAGACTAGGAAATGAGGTTGTCGTTGTCGAAGAAGCCCGCGGCCGTGAGCCGTGCTTCCGGGGTGAAGTTAGCGGTAGTCTGGTCGAAGCTCTTGGCCATCAGGATACCGTCGATTGGCGTGTCACCGACTTCGAAGTTCCGCTGGGCGCCTGAGTAAACGACGCCCTGATGAATGAACTTGAAGACGTTGGAGTCGAGTTCGTTGATATCCACGACCGCACCGACCAAGCTGGCACGGGCGAAGGGAACACTGAGGAACTCACCTTTCACGATGGGCGTGATGTTCTGAACCTCCGCGGCCTGGGCCGAACCGTTGATGACGGTCTTGACGGTGAAGCTTTCGAACTGGTCAGCCCCGAGGAAGGCGACATCGCCATCCACGTTGTTGAAGACGATCGTGTAGCTGGAGTCCGCGTTGGCCGTGACGGTCAACGGGTCCAGAGCGGGGTTCACCTTCTGCAGGGCCTGAATGGACGGGATGCTGAGGAGAGCCTGCAGCACCTGAGCGGCCGTAGCGCCTTGCGGCAGGTCATTGATGCCCACGGTGGCGGGATTCAAATCGATCGTCTGCGATTGGTTGTCGAAGATGGTCGTGAAGTTGCCCACCGCGTAGACATCGAGCTTCTGCTGCTCGTGCGTGAAGGTCTTGACGTTGATCGCGGGCTTGTCGCCGAGGTTGTCGTAGACGACATCGAAGGCGCCGGGCGTGGCCGCATTGGTCACGGACACCGTCTCCAGGCCGACCGACTCCAGGGCGGTCTTGATCTGCGCGGCCGTCGAGTTGAACGGGATGCGCGCCGAGAACGCGAAGTCCGGAGCCAGCGTCGTGGCATCGTCGGTGCCGAGCGTCCCTGCCACGCTGGACTGGTTGCCAAAGACATTGAACGTGATGTCAAACGTGTGGGAGCCAGGCGCCGTCTCAACGACGGTGACCGCGCCCGAGCCATTAGAAATCAAGTTCTTAACCGCCGGCAGCGCATTGAACGCGTTTTGGATGTCCATGGCGGTCGCGGTGCCAGCCACCATCACGGTCGATTCCTGACCGCCGAAGGAGACGCTGAAGACTGCATTAGCCACGGCCGCGTACGGATTCAGATCGAGGCGCTGGGTTTCCAGGTCCCCGGTCCCGCCGGCGTTGGCCGTCATTTGCGGAATGTCGCCGAAGTCATTCACCTGGATGGCGAACGTATTCGGGATGGGCTCGGTGACCGTGACGCCGCCAAACGGACCGAATTCCGGCAGAGCGTCCAGCGCGGCATCCAGTGCGGCGGCCGTGGTGGGCGCCCCCGGCACCGCCACCGGCACCGTGGTGTCGGACGGCGCATTGCCCTGCTTGATCGTCATGGTGAACTTGACCCCCGGCGTGGAGACGATGGAATCAATCACCACCGTTTGCACCTCGCGCACACCGACATTGCCGGTGATTTGGGCCTCATTGATCATGCCCGGCCCGGCAGGATTGGTGAGCGCGCCAGCGCCAAAGGAGATGGCAAACTGACCAGGCGTAATCGATTGAACGGTCACGTCGGCGCGGATAGTGCGCAACGCGGCCTGGACGTCGAGAGCCGTGGCGTTGACCGAGAGGAACGGAGTCCGTCCGGTCTTGTTCGCCACCGGGTCAAAATAGGTCATGTAGAATTCCGCCCCGGGAATGCTCATGAACGTCGCCGGCACATCGACTTCCTGGCTTTCAAAGTTGCTGGCCGTCCCCGGATTGGTCGTCGTGGCAATCAGCGGAGTGATGCGGCCATCGAAGGTGGTTTTGGTCGGGAGGTTAATGTCGGTGCCACGATGCAGTTCGCTCACGGCGGCACTGGAGAGAAGCTGGACCGCGTACTCCGTGGTGGGAGAGTTCACGATGTTGCTGAAGTCCAGCTGCTGATGCTCTTGCACCGTCCCGATGCCAATGATGGACGTCTTATCCCCATTGCCGGTGAAGGTAATCAGGAAGCCGTGGTTGGGGGCATCGACGACGCTCACCCCGCCCGGATTAATGGTCGGGATGGCTTCCAAGGCGACCTGCAACTGGGCGGCCGTCACCGTGGGCGGGAGGGGCACCGTATGCTGGTCACCAAAGTAGACGGTGAGGCTGCCCGGATTTTCATTCACGAAATTCCCGAGGGTGAGGGTTTGGACTTCCGGAATCTGCGCCAGACCACCAATGCTCGACTTTTGGCCATTCGAGCCAAAGGTCAGGTCGAAGATACCGGGGCTGATCGCACTGACGGTGACGGCATCCAGCGCCGGAATAATGGGGGCGAGAGCCAATTGAATATCACCCGCCGTGGCGGTCGCCGGGATGGGAGCGGTCGTGTTCCCCAAATAGGTGAGAGTAAACGTGCTGCCACCGATGGTGGAAATCGGCGAGAGATCCAGCCGCTGCGTTTCCGGAACGAAGAAGGTGCCGGTAATCGGATTCTCCGGCACGAACAGATCGCCGGGCTGGCCATCGTTATCGGTGTCGTCGGGCAGGCCATTGCCATCCGAATCGCCGACGAACGTAATCACGAAGTTCCCTCCTCCGACCGCACTCACAGAGACCCGGCCAGCGGTAATGATGCTGTTCAGGCTGTTCAACGCATTCTGGATATCGAGCGCGGAGGAGCTGCCATTGAGCGTCCCGGTCGTTTCTCCCCCGAAGGCGAGCGTGAACGTGCCGGTCGGGAAGGCCGAGAGGAAGCTGATGTTAATCTGCTGGCTTTCACCGCTGGAGAACGGAACGGCGGCCGCCACTTCCTGGGACGGGAGGAATTGCTGGCCGGGAATGGTTTCCAGCAGCGGCAGGCCGAGAATGCCCGCGCGGGTTTCAATCGAGGTGAAGTCCACCTGGCCCCGCTTGGTTTCCGCGGCGCTACCGGAGGTGTTGTTACCCTGGACCTCCTGCGTCACATCCGCCGGAACGGTTTCGATGGCAATCAAATCACTCTGATCGCCCGGTGTATTCCAGCGGATCTGGTAGCCCAGGCTCCGGGTGGAAGTCACCGTGACGCCGCCCTGCTGCTGAATGGTCGGCTGCGCATTAAGGGCATCCTGCACTTCCTTGACGGTCGCATTGCCCGGGAGAAGCGGAGTGATGTCACCCGGGTTGGAGCCGAAACGGATCTGGAAGGCGCCGGTGCCTGGGAAGATGGAATTGAGGTTATAGAGCAGCTTGGTGAAGTCGCCGTTGACCCGGATTTGGGCGGCTTTTTCCACCAATTGTGGCGTGGCGGTCCGTCCGGCCACGATCGAGGCAATGGCATCGGCGCTGACATTAATGACGTTGCCATTAACGCCGGCCTTGCCGCCGAGCGGAGTCGAGCCGCCCACACCGGCAAAGATGCCGCCCTGGGTATCGTAGCCAAAGGCCACGCCGGTCCGAACGCCGATATCGTGCGCCTGAACCATCACGCCCGTCACGCTGCCGCCCGCGCCACCCTTCTTGAGGGCGGCGCCGCCATCGCCGGCGGCGACGCTGCGGAAATTGGTCGCGGCATCGATGTCCGTGACATCGAGGTTGAGAATTGAGCCGCCCGCCGCGCCGGTGGAGCCGCCGGTCGAATCGCCGGCATCACCCGCCTTGACCGTGAAGAGAACGCCGGTGTTGCCACCACGGGAAATCGCCGCATTGCGAATGCTGCCGCCGGCCCCCCCCTTGGTCCCGCCGGCGAATTCGCCACCGTCGCCCGCCGTGATGATCGTAGTTTGATTCTGACCCGAGGACACCGAGCCATCGAGGCGGTCGATCGAGCCGCCTTTGCCCGCGACTTTCGCCTCCGCGGAGCCATTGCCGGCGGCGACGAAAATGCTGCCGGCCGGAGTCGGCAGCAGGAACGTGGCCGTGCTGCCGTAGGTGATGCCGGTGATGTTGCCACCGTTGCCACCATGCGTGCCGGCGCCAGCCACGATGCTGATGTTCGTGAAGGCACGCACGCCGATAATCGTAAGGGGATCCACGTTGGGATCCGCGGAAACGCTCTCGCCCGTGATGGAGCCGCCATTGCCGGGCTTGATACCCAGTGCACCGCCATCACCCGCGCGCATGTTGGCGCTGCCGAAATTGGCGAACAAACCAACGGCCAGCAAGGAACCACCGGCACCCGCCGCACCGCCCGTCGTGCCCGTCTCACCGCTACCGCCGTTACCGCCCACCACCGAGGTATCGCCATCGGCGCTGATGCGCAAAACATTGATCAAGCCACCGGCGCCGCCGCCGCCATTGGTGCCCTTGCCGTCGCCACCCTTACCGCTGGTGACCGAGCCGGTCACCAACGCGCCGCCCACGAAACCGCTTGTGAGAATCTGGGATTTGGCCAAGCCGCCCGCGGCACCGCCCTTGCCCTTGACTGTGGCATCGCCGCCGTCCCCGGCAGTGATGACATAGCTCAAATCGGTGGAGGCGAAATCGAGGCCGGAAATAGCACCACCCGCACCGCCGCCTTTTTCACCATCCCCGCCCAGACCCGAACGAATCGTCGCCACGCCTTCGCTGAGGGCATCCGAATCGGTATCGGAAACCAAAACGTTCGTGACGGAGCCGCCTTTACCGCCTTTCAGGCCCGCCTTGGTCGAGCTGGCCACGCTATTTCCACCGTTACCCTTGATGCCATCGTTGATGGTGAACGAAGCCAGATCCGCTACGTCCGCCTTGATGTTGGCGATGTTGCCGGCGTTGCCGCCATTGCCACCCGCGCCGTCGCCGCCCTTGCCGGCGTCGAAAAGGAGGTTGTGCGAGCGCACGGTTTCATCGCTCAGGAGCGTAACCCCGGTGATGGAGCCGCCCGCGCCGCCGGTCTTGCCGTCGCTGCCGTTGCCCGCGACAAATTGCAGATCGTAACTCAGCGCCGTCACGTTGGTGATGGAGCCGCCCGCGGCGCCCGTGCCGTCACCGGCCGTGCTGCCGCCGCGCCCGGTTTGCACCAGGATATCGGTTCCGAAAATGGAGGACTGGTTGCGCAGATCCAGGTTCTTGGCCGAACCGCCCACACCGGCCTTGCCCGCCGGCGAGAGGCTGCTGCCGCCGTCGCCCGTCTGGACGAGAATCTCCGATCCATTCGACTCGGGGGCGCGCACGCGCACATTGATGCCCGTGGCATTGCCGCCCGCCCCACCCACCTTGCCCACGCCGCCAGTGCCCGCCAGCAGCGTCACCGAGTCGGAAAGCAGAGAAGCCGAGGGGATCACACCCTTCGCGCTCTGCTCAAAGCCAATCTGCACGTTGAGGAGATCGCCGCCCCGGCCACCCACGCCCGTGGATAGGCCGGCACCGCCGTTGCCGGCACGAATCTGAACGCCACCCAGGCTGTTCGGAGTCGGGTCCGAAAGGCCGTTCACGATGATGTTTTGCACGACGCCGCCGGCGCCACCATTGATCTTCTTCAGGGCCGAATTACCGTCGCCGCCATCGCCCGCGATGAGCGTAAATCCGTCCGAATCCGCCGTGACCTGAATTCCAATCAGTCCACCACCCTTGCCGCCCGCACCGCCTTTGCCCGCCTGGACGCGGTCAATGACGTCCTTGACGACGAGATTCGTGATCGAAGCGCCCACCACCCCGGCATCGGGATTGACCGTGAAGCTGCCCTTGCCGCCGAGACCGCCCCCAAAGAAATCGAAGGACTGCCCATTCGCCGCCGTGCCGGCCAGAATGGATTTCACATCCCCAGCGATAGTCACGCCCTTGATATCACCCGCGCTGAAGATGCTGCCTTTCACATTGCCGCCACCGATCTTCAAATTGGAGATACCCTGCTTGGTGGAGACCAATCCCGTCAGGCTGATGGTGTCATCCGCGATGTCCTTCGTACCATGCTCATCGAGGTTGGAAGCAATGTCGCCGAAGACGTTGCCCGCGATTTCCACCGAGGCGCCCTTGCCGAGGGAGATACCCGTGAGTTCGCCTTCGTCAAAATCGTTGTTGTGATTGAGGTCCGTGAAAAGGGCGATCACGTTACCGGCCTTGACGTTGATAAACGGGCCATCGGGATCCTTGTAACCGTCCGAGTTCGAGAAGCGGAATACTTTGTCACCAGCTTTCAACCGGAGGAAATAGGTGTTGCCGCCCGTCGCCGCGAGCGAGAGCGAAAGCGGGTCCGTGGAGTGGCTCGTGTCCACGAAATCGATGAGATTCAGTCCCTCGGGACGAGGCACATCCTGGCCTTCGACGTCCGGATTTACCTGCTCGTGGTATTCCGTATCGGTGAAGTTCTCGGCGCCGCCGGTCGCGCCGATGTGGATGGTCGCAGGGGCGATACGAGCTTCGAGAGGCTCGATGACAGTGTTGGCGGCGGAACGTACAGGCTTCATTGCGGAAAGGATATTAAGCTCGGAATTTTAATGGCAGGGCGAACAGCCCGAGTTCTTCTCCCAAAACGTTTCCCCAAGGGGTGGGGAGATGTGGGCAAGGGTGAACTTCATCGGGCGAGAGAGAGGGTCTGTAGTGAATTGGCTAAAATCTGTAAAGAGTGGTATCGTCAAGAACGCGATTTTCATTCGGGTCCGGCGCATTGGTGCTCGAGATGCGAAGGGTGATGGCTCAGGAATGATTAGCGTTCTCAGGTATCCACGGATGGAGGAAAGGGTTTCTTAGAGCGGCCCCCAAGAAGTTCGGCACAGTGATGCACTTTTTATCAAAAGCAACTGCTTCGACAAAAAAAAAATTCACTTTGGTGGGGAATGGGGTGCGTTCAAGGGAGGAGAGAGGAAGCTCGGGAGAGAGGAAGCGAACGCAGCCTACTGGGGCGGCTTGGGCTTGCGGATGGAGATGATTTGTGGGTCGGGAAGCATCGCGGGCTCGGGAACGGTAGGCTCGCGCATGATCTGGGGCTGGTGATCCTTTCGCTCAATCCAATTCAATTCCTGTTCGACGATGTATTTTCGGCGCGGGTCCTGAAAATCCGGCCGGGTGGCGACAGACCGGAATTGGCTGACCGCGTCGTCCCAGCGCTCGAGGCGCCGGAGTACTTCCCCCCGGAGCAACGCGGTATTCAGGTAGTCCTTGTCCGTCGGCAACATGCCGTCCAGCGCACGGGCAAGCTGCTCCTCGGCATAGGCCAGATAGCGGGTGGAGACCAAGGGCTTGTCCTCCACCTGCCAAGCGGCGCGGAGATAACTCTGGGCGACGAAGCGCGGCGGCGCCTTCAAGAATTGCTGGATTTGCGCGAGACTAAAATAAGTAGGACTTTTAGCTGCGAAGAGTTGGTAGTCCTGCCGCTTGATGAATGGCTTGAGCTTATCGAGCGTGGCCGGGGCGAGATTTTCGCTAAAATACACAAAGCGGCACTGCGGGCATTGGGGCAGTGTCGGTGGGTCTTGGATATCGCCGACCTGGCGGAGGTCGAGCCGGAGGCCCGTGGGATGGGCCGACGTTTCCACGCGCTCCGACCACTCCTGCCCGCAGACGGGACAGGTAAAATGCTGCTCGAGCGAATTCACCGCGAAAGCGGGAAGCGCTACTAATAAAACGAGCAGCCAGTACCGGAACATTCCGCCCAGAATGGCGGGTGATCCGGCGGGGGCAAAGCGGGAAGTTGCACGGGGGATAAGTATTCAGTGCTCGGTATTCAGTGGCGCTGTTCGAGTGTCGGACGGCTAGTTCGGAGTTCCGCCTTTAGGCGGCGAGCGCATGAGCTGGCGTGCGCGCAGTCAAGCGTGAGCGCTGCTGCCGGAACCACAACGGCGCTCACATTCGAAGACGCGCCCGTAAAAGACACGCCTTGGCCGCCTAAAGGGGCAATAATATACTTCGCTCAGTAGGTATATGTTGACTACCTCTGCGCATTCGCGCAAAACGGCGTGCATCTGGCCCCCGGTAGAATCGGTGGGCTTCTATCTTCCCCGCGCCAATATGAACAAATTCTCCGCCTACGGATTTTACCTTTTTGGCCAGTCCCTCTTTCCCCTGACAACCCTGCCGGTTTCCGAGCCTATACAGAATTGGTATCCGACCATCAAAAACGCAGTCTCGTGGATCGAGAACACTCGCAATAATCCGATTTTCAAGCTCACCACATCCGAGGCTCAGGCGGCGTTTTTGAGCAAGATGCTTTCTGATCTTTTGGACCTACCCTCTGATACCGTTACCACCTCAGAGATGGCGGGATTGATAGGAGCATCGGTATATAATTTTCAAGCAACTCTACAGGCGGAACTTGGTCAGGCGGGTACCTTCTTTGTTTCTCCAAAGGGGGCTTATTCAACGTTAGCTCTGGTTGAAAACGGGGAGCTTCTCCTGCCTGAAAGCACGCGCAACCTGCTCACGAAAGAAGCCATTGATGACATGCGGAATGGTGCGCGGTGTATGGCCTTTGAGTTGCCTACGGCTGCGGCATTCCACTTTTTGCGGGCCGTTGAGGCGGCGCTTCATCAGCACTACGATGCGCTTTCGAATGGCGCTCCGCGCCCCGCACGTGGGGCGATGGGAATCTACATCAATGAGATCATCGCGCTAAACGCGCAACAGGAACTTGTGGCCGTTCTGAAGCAGATCAAAGACTTGCATCGAAATCCCATTATGCACCCGGATGCAGTAGTCACCATGGAGGAGGTGCAAATTATCGTTGGGATCGCACAGAGCGCGATCTTCGCCCTGATGAAGATCGTTACGAAGAGCGCCCCGGCTCCCGCTTCGCCGCCTGCTTCTTCTTCCACGCCAACTCCCGCTTCTCCAACTCAGCCCTAGGCACGCTTACGAGTTGAGCCGCCACGGCCTTGAACTTCTCGAATGGGGTCGGCTCTTTCGGCGCTGGCGTGCTCATGGGCGGGAAGCATAGCGCGTGCGCTATGGCGTTGACAGAGGAAAATCGGGGTGTTGCAACCTGCCTCATGCCTCCAGAGCTACAAAAGGCGATTGGTCAATTAATTGCATCTTTCAGCGCCACGACCATTTCACTGAAAGCGCAGATCGATATCCTGCAATCGCTTTTGGTTGCGATGTACATCCGTTCCGGGGTGTCAGAAATGGGCGGAATGCCAGTGCAAGATTACATCACTACGATGGTAAAGGCATCGATGGATGAAAAGCTTCGGAAGCTATCGGACGATTTTCCGAATCATGTGGCGGAGGTGGTGCGTCTATTGACACCTCCGCAGACCAATCCTGGCGGAGAATCATCGGCACAAGGATAGCTGTAAAATCAGCCCATTCTTGAATGGAGGGCGCGGTATCAGCCTGCATTCGATGAGTATACCTAAAAGGTATTCTTGATCAAGATGCGGCCTTTACGCCCGCGCTTTGCCCCTTTTCGGACGGCTCCCCGGAAGACACAGGATGTCTTCCGTGATGAGCGCGGCATACGTGAGGCGCAGGCCCACCACCTTGGACACCACTGAGAGAAAGCGGTCGTGGTTGTCGTCCTTGCGATTATTGAAGCGGAACGTCTGTTCCGCGACGTAGCGGAAGAGATGCGTGGGGGCGACGCTCACATACGTTCCCTTGATGCTGCGCTTCAGCAGGCTCCAGAAGTTCTCCATCCCGTTTGTGTGAACATTGCCGCGCACGTATTCCTCGGCGTGATCGACGGCGGCATGGATGTAACGGGCCTTCGCGGTATCATAGACCTTCGATGAATCAGTGAAGACGTTGGACCAGTATTCCACGTTCGTCCTGAGTGTCTGCGTGGCTCCCTGAGTTGTGGGCAAGCCGGGAAGAACGAACGCCTTCACCTTGGATACGGGATGATCGTCCGTGGGGCGTTGAATCATGCCGATTACGGTCGTGCGGTGCTCCATGCTGCCCATCGTGATGCCACGGCGTTTCTTGTCCGCCTTGTGCATGTTGATGGCCTTACCGCCGATGAAAGTCTCGTCCGCTTCCACATCGCCCTCGAACTTGCGCGTCATCAGCGTCCCAGCCTCCATGGCGAGACGGATGCGATGGAGCATGAACCAGCCTGTCTTCTGCGTAACGCCCAGCTCGCGGTGGATCTCGTAGCTGCTCACGCCGTTCTTGCAGTTCGTCACCATCCAGATCGCCATGAACCATTTATCCAACGCGATGGGCGAATCTTCAAAGATCGTCCCGACCTTCACAGAGAACTGGCGCTTCTCGTGTTTGGTTTTGCACTCCCAGACCTTGCGCGTGGAAATCAAACGGACATCGGACGAGCCGCAAGTGGGACAAATCACGCCAGACTTCCCCCAGCGCAGGCTGACCATGAAGCGCCAAGCGTTGTCGTTCTCGCCAAAGTATTTAACCGCTTCGTGCAATGTTTCGGGAAGGCCCGTGTTCTCGTTCATGCGTCGGAGAATGCTCGGAACTGGTTACTGCGTCAAGTATATTATTGCCCCTAAAGGCGGAACTCCGAACTAGCCGACCGCCGCTCGGATGCGCCCAATGAACCCTGGCCTAGGTGTTCAGTCCCGGGAAGTGGTGGAGAGGATTAGAAGAGAAGAGATCTGGGTGATTTTGCCAAGAAGAACAGATGAATTGGAAGGGAGTGAGGCCGGACAAAGTTTTGAGGCGCTTGGCAAAATGGTA